>Ga0247739_10000123_pt1 | contig 25834 bp, 15 predicted proteins | sample UWRJL058202B2_FD_180943 | JGI IMG/M metagenome (GOLD analysis project Ga0247739, IMG submission 180943) | Plant litter microbial communities from Arlington Agricultural Research Station in Wisconsin, United States - UWRJ-L058-202B-2 | ecosystem: Environmental > Terrestrial > Plant litter >...
CAATGCATCTGTTTTTTTGGTGAAATTCCCTTTACCATCATTGATATACAACCGGCTTTGCAAAAGTGGATCTTCGGGCATGAAAGTCGCATAACCACCACTACATACAAACAAATCCATAAACCCATCACCATTTGCATCGAAAAATATGGCGTCTGTATCTTCACTTTTCTTATCTCCTTCAAAAGCAGAAACAGATTTTGAAGTAAAAGAACCACCTTTTTGCTGTAGATATAATTTGGCTGATTCTCCTGAACCGCCGCCAGCATAAACGTCTTCGAGACCATCACCATTTACATCTGCTTTGGCTAAACATGGACCGGAGAAAGATATTGGGTTAATCAACAATGGCTGGCGCTTGAAATCATTAGTCTTAAAAGGCGGACTGGTAAAAGCAATAGGTGATTGGATTGTTGTATAAACCGGATCAGAAATATCTTGAATTAATTTTCCGGATTTCGCACTTTTTTCAGTCAATGTTAATAACTGATTGATTTTAGGATTTATAATTATTTCTTCTTTTCCACTTATCCATGTAATCGTTAAAGAATCAATTTTATTTTCTTTTCCTAATCCAAAATGTAAAACCGGCGATACGCTGGACTGGTAACCACGGGTAGGCATTTGTTCCAGATATTGCTGTTGTTCTTTTTGATAAATAGTAATTTTTGCGCCCAGTCCCAACGTATTCTTACCTTCGCCTGTAAGATTCAGTTTCAGGTAATTATTCTTTAATAATTTCTCACTTTCATTTTGATAAATAAAAGCAGGGTTATTAATATTATTAACGACTAAGTCCAGATCACCGTCATTATCAAGATCTGAATAAGCAGCACCTCCGCTATTAGAAATCTGGCCCAGTCCCCAGTTTTCAGCTACATTGGTAAAAGTCAGGTCCTTTTTATTTTGAAATAAATAATTTTTCATGTTCGAAGACGGCATTTTATAAACCATTTCCAATACATCTTCCCTGCTCACCTGCCCTTCTTTTCTTTTTAGATGATCTCCCATGAATTTCACAAAATCCATATTCGTAAAATCCCGTAGATTTCCATTGGTAATGAAAAGATCTTTCCAACCGTCATTATCATAATCAGCAAACAAAGAAGCCCAGCTCCAGTCCGTATTAGAAACCCCCGATAACTGCCCAATCTCCGAAAACACAGGCGTTCCTCCTTTTATTCCCTTCCCCTTTCTCTGCCCTTCCCCCTCATTCATTTGCAGCATATTCCTCATATACTGATGACGAAATCCTACTTTGACATTAAAATCAAACAGCTCGTAATTATCCAGTCCGGCCAGTAATTTTTGACGACGGTTATCTTCCGGCAGCATATCCAAAGTAAAAATATCAGGCAGACCATCGTTGTTAAAATCAGCAATATCATTACCCATGGAAGAATGGGAAGTGTGGCCGATTCCGGCGTCTGTCACATCGCTAAAAGTGCCGTTTCTATTATTTATATATAAAAAATCAGGAATAGAATAATCATTGGAAATGTACATATCCTGCCAGCCATCCTGGTTAATATCTGCAATTCCTATTCCTAATCCATACGTTAAAGGAGAACTGTGGATACCCGCTTTTACAGTTATATCAGTAAAAAACGGTGTTCCGTCTGACTTTAAATCATTACGAAATAATCTTACGCCTGCAATTGGGTCATCTTTTTTAAGTAAATCTGCCGTACTGGATTCATCCAATATCGGTAAGGCTCTCGGGTTATGGTTCAAAAGGAACATGTCCAGATCACCGTCCCGGTCATAGTCAAAAAATGCTGCTTGTGTGCTGTTGCTTGGAGTTGCCAAACCATATTGTTCCGCCATTTCATCGAATTGCGGAACTCCGTTTTCGTTATTTCCTTTGTTGATGAATAATTGATCTTTTAAACTTTCAGGTGATACATTTCCTGAATAACATACATAAATATCCAGTTTACCATCCCCATTTACGTCGGCCATAGTCACACCGGTTTTCCAGGGTTTTTCACGCCCGCCTACATTTGCAATGGCTGTGATATCTTCAAAAACCATTTTCCCTTTATTCAGGTAAAGTTTATTAGCAACCATATTACCTGTAAAATAAATATCATCCAGCCCGTCTCCGTTCAAATCACCGACTGCTACGCCTCCGCCATTGTAAAAATATTCATACATCAGCACATTGGTATTTAACCCTTCTGTTAATGTATTAGAAAAATCAACTTTGGTTTTTTCGGAAGTTAAAAGTGTAAAAAGTGGATTCCCCGGATCCTGCGTATTTTGTTCTTCAGATTTTCCTGACTTTTGGCAACCCGATAAAATCAAACTTCCTGCGATGATCAAACTGAAAAAATATTGAAAATTTATTTGCTTCATATCTGCAGCCAAACCGGATAGATGGAATAGAAAAAAGAAACTATGCCTTCTAATGAAGACATAGTTTCTGTAAAATTAATCATTATGTGATAACCAATTACTTATCGTAGCCAGGGTTTTGCAACAGTTTAGCATTTCTGTTAATTTCATCACGACTAAATGGACGGAAGTACATTTTATCAATCCAGGTGCGGTTTTCATGAGACTTTTCCTCAACCGGTGTGTAAGTATAGTCATAAACCGTAGTGTCATAATGATACGGTTCTTTCATAGACTTACCTGGTTTAAATTTACCAAGCACGTTGATATATTGTAACGGCCTTCCAAGTGTAGTCGGAGCAATCATCCAGCGACGAGCATCATGATAACGCTGCTCTTCATAAGCCATTTCAATTCTTTTCTCATGACGGTAAGCTTCTTTCAAAGCAGAACCGGTAGCAGTTAATGCAGGCATACCAGCACGGAAACGGATTTTATTCAACCATGCAAGTGCAGCAGCATCCTGTCCCAATTCAATACTTGCTTCAATATAATTAAATACTGCTTCGGTATATCTGAAGAAAGGCCATGGAATATTCTGACGGTCTGTGTTTTCAACCAGGTCAGGATTTGGATCAATAAATTTACGCATATAATAACCGGTACGGCTACCGTTCCAGTCTTCAATAGAACTGCTCCGGGTATCTAATCCTTTGCGATTAATTAACGCACCAGCATCATTCAAAAGATCATATGAACCTGTTTGAATCTGATTTGCAGGATCTACATTACCCGAAATTTTGTTACGCGGTTTCCATGGAGCACCATCGTACATCACAGTAGCATACAAACGTGGATCACGGTTAACATAAGGGGCAGCTTTATGAGTTGGATTAGTCCATTTGAAAGGAGTTCCATCCATCATTTCGTAATCATCTACCAGTAAACCAATAGGTGTGTTACCTGCCCAGTTGTGATAGCCATTCGGACCATTTCTTAATCCTGTCTGACGGGCACCACCTTCATTACCATCATTTAAACTTGCTGTAAAGAATTTTCCAAAAATAATTTCGCTGCCAGCAGATGCATCTAATGATTTGTCACCGCTATATCCAGCCATTGCAATAGAAGTATAATTTAATCTGCCTTGCTCAGCTGTTGCAGGAGCAGTCAGGTTCAATTTATAACCACCATTTCCACCATCAATCACAGCTTTAGCAGCAGCCTGAGCGGCAGTCCAGCGAGCAGTACGATCTCCCGATAAATATCCAAGGAATTCAGGATTAGCAAAACCGGAAATAAGCGATGATTTAGCTTTTGCAGTTGGAATATCATGCAAATCACTTGCAGCATAAAGCAATACTCTCGATTTAAGAGCAAGCGCAGCTATCTTACTTGCACGGCCTTTAATTGCTGCTTTCCCATCTAATAAAAGAGCTGAACTATCACAGTCACTAATGATCGATTTTATACATTCATCAAATGTATTACGGCCAATGGAATAGTCTTCGTTCAAAGCATATTCCTTTTTAATCAATGGAACAGAACCGTAATAACGTACTAACTGCTGATAGTAATAAGCTCTTAAAAAATAAGCTTCTCCTTTTAATCTAACTTTTAGCGTTTCGTCTGTAAAAGTAGCCTTAGTTAAATTTGCGATAGCCTGGTTTGTTGCCCTGATCCGGGTATACATAGGTCCCCATCCATAAGTATCATCTATCCAACCCAGGTTAGAAGGACTTAAACTTCCTTCATTTACTGTGTTAATATTACGACCCGTATGCGTAAATACAGCTTCGTCGGTAAGGGAAGCCAGCATTTGCTCACTAAACCCACCTTGCTGAAGTCCGGCATAGATTCCTGTTACGAATCCCTCAGAGAGGGCTCCATCTTTCCAGACATCACTACTCGCAATTTCTGTCGGAGGAGTTACATCTAAAAAGTCTGTATCGCAGGAAGACAATCCAATTGTCCCGGACAATGCAATGACTAATATATTTTTGTAATTCAATTTCATGTTCATAATTAATTAAAATCCTACACGTAAACCTGCATTGATAATTCTCGACTGTGGATAATAATTTCCAGCAGAGTTAGTCGATTCCGGATCCCATATTTTGATTTTGGAAAAAGTAAACAGGTTCAATCCGTTCACATATAATCTAAATTTGCTCAAGCCCAATTTAGAACCAATTGCAGAAGGAAGGTTATATCCTAGCTCAACGTTTTTAACACGCACGTAATTGTTGCTTTTCAGGAAGTAATTATTAAAACCAGCAGTACCTGTATTGGTATAATACCTGTTGCTTCTGTTAGTCAAACGTGGGTATCTTGTATCCGGGTTGTCTATAGTCCAACGGTGATCGAAATCATATTTCAGATAATTACCAATATCACCTGACTCGGTTAAACCTACTAATTGTAAGCCACCAGCAGCTCCCTGGAATAAAATAGATAGGTCAAAAGCTTTGTATCCTAAATTAATAGAAGCACCACCTGTGAACCATGGACGTTGTACTTTTTCGGAACGCAACCGGTCATCAGCGTTTATTTTACCATCTCCGTTCACATCTTTGAATTTCATATCTCCAGGAAGCAGATTTCCCGTGATGTCCTTGTAATTAAGCGTATTTGCATCAATTTCTGCCTGATCCTTGAAAGATCCGTCATACTGATAAACAAGGAATGATTGATAAGGCATTCCAGTAGTACGTTGGTATGGTGGTGCTCCTGGTGTTTCATCCCAATATTTAATCTGATTTTTCGCATATCCGCCATTTACACTTACTGAATAAGTGAAATCCTTGATGCTACCATCATAACTTACCTTGAATTCCCATCCTTTGTTTTGCAGTTTTCCTAAATTTTGAGGAGGAAGTTTACCGTCAATACCAGCAGAAGAAGGAGTAGAACCTGCTTTTGGAATCAAAATCTTAGAACGGTTATTTACGAAGTAGTCAAACTCAAAAGCCACTTTATCTTTAAACAAAGTACCTTCAATACCAAAGTTTGAGTTATTAGCTACTTCCCATGTAAACTGGCTGTTAGCAACACGCGATTCAAGCAACGTTTTAGAAACCTGATCATTGATTACGTACTGACCAAAACCCATTGTGGACAGATATTGATATTCAGCAAGTGTTTCAGTACCTATGAAATAAGGTTCAGCACCCATTTGTCCCCATGAACCACGAAGTTTTACATTGTTCAGGAAGCGAATATTGTTTTTCCAGAAATCTTCTTCAGACATACGCCATCCAGCTGATACCCCTGGAAAAAATCCGAAACGGCCCGCTTTTGGAAAAATGTAAGAACCATCAACACGCCATAAAAATTCAGCTAAATATTTCTCTTTGTAATTATAGCCGGCACGACCAAAATAACTCAACCTTGCACGTTTGTAAAGATCAAAGTTATTAATGTTTTGTTCAGGAGTACCACCCGCGAAAAGCTGATCAACCACAGGAGAAATAAAATATCTGCGGTAAGCGAAGAAACCATCCGCATCTACATTTTCACGCTGAATACCGCCCATTACATTAAAGTTATGCGCGCCAATTGATTTCTCATAAGAAACCTGGCCAGTTAACTGTACAGATAATTCCTGTGAAGAACTTTCAGTCAAACGAGGATCGGTAAAAGTAGATCTTACTGAACCGGTTAAAAGCGGACTTGTGCCATCAGCTTCGTAAGTCTTTTTATCCCAATAATAAAGTGTCCATGGCTGTGCGAAAGATTTCTGACGACGCATCATTTTATCGACAGCTGCCATACCAACAATTTTCAATCCTTTTACACCAGGAACGTCAAATTCCAAAGTACCATTGGTTTGAATGTAATCACGTTTATCATTATTGTAACCTGTTGTATTAGTTGTAATTACAGCAGGATTCTGTCCGTTTTCGATATCAGGGCCAGGTTTTCCATTTGGCCAGATTGCAATTTCTGTTGGTTTTCCACGCATTAACATACGGAAAATATCACCAGCGCCACCACCATTTGGAAAATGACGGAATTCTTCACGCAAAGCAATACCAATTTTAGCCTTTAGATATTTGTTGATCTTGGTATCAAGATTGATACGCATATCGTACTGTTTGTAACCAGTAGCAGAATTGATATAGTTACCATCCTGATTAATATAACCCAATGACGCCAGATAGTTGATATTTTCACTTCCACCCATCAACTGTACATTATGACGCTGCTGAGGAGACCATTTACGAATAACTGATCCGTACCAGTCTGTATTAGGGTGGATCAGAGGATCTGTTCCGTCCTTATATTTTTGTATATCACCAGGCTGGAAAACAGCAGTCAATACATCTGTATTATCGGTTCTTTTATAAGTTCCGGCTGTATTAAAGCCTTGTAACGCTCCATTCCACTGACCAGCAGGCAGGTTGTCATAAATCTGCAATTCGTTACGGATTGTAGCATACTCAGCAGCATTAGACATTTTTGGTACTACTGTCGGCTGTCCCATACCAATATTCATGTCATAAGACAATTGTGGCTTACCTGATTTACCACGTTTTGTAGTAATCAAAATAACACCATTACCTGCACGTGAACCGTAAATTGCAGCAGCAGCATCTTTCAAAACTGAGATACTTTCAATATCAGCAGGATTTAAACGATCCAAACCACCACTTCTGTTAGGAACACCATCCACAACGATCAGTGCATTACTGTTACCCAATGAGTTAGTACCACGAATACGAATAGCAGAACCATCGTAACCCGGCTCTCCGCTTGCCTGAACCGTAGAAATACCAGGAAGACGTCCACCCAATGTATTAGAAAGGTTAGCCGAAGGAGCTTTTTCAAGTTCTGTACCTTTTACGGCTACTACTGAACCGGTCAATGTTGCTTTTTTGGCAGTACCATAACCCACAACTACAACTTCTTCCAAAGACTTTGTATCAGCTAAAAGTGTAACATCAACAGATGACTTATTGCCTACAATGATTTCCTGTGTAAGATAACCAATATAAGAAAATACCAGTGTTGCATTTGCAGGAACATTGACTGAATATGCTCCTTCACTGTCTGTAACAGTACCTGAAGTAGTGCCCTTCACAACCACACTTACACCAGGCAAGCCAGTGCTTTGATCATCTTTTACTTTCCCTTTTATAGTTTCCTGGGCAAATGCTCCAATCACTGTAATTAGGGATAGAAAGAGAGAAAATGCATATCGCTGTGCACCGCGATATGTCCATCGAGTAGAAATTCTCATAGATTAATTGATAAAAAATAAAAAAATAATTGGTAAAATTTTCAATTGCTTAAGACTACATAAATGCAGAGCATAGAAACGACAATAGACTGGTTAAAAACGGATGCTGTTTTTAGTTGTAAAAAGGGTAATTGAAGTGTAGATATCTATTTTCATAAGTGAAGTTTTTGTTAGGCACGTAAATGAGTAATTCCTTCTAAAAAACGCTTTTCAAGTTCGATTGGCATGGAATTCAAAATCAATAAATAAGTTATCTGCATATCTATAATAGATAAGTACCAAATACTTTTTTTTACTAGTTTGATTGTACAAAAAGATATTAAAAATTTAACAAAAAAAAGCGTTCTAAAAAAATTTCAATGCATTATGAGAAAATAACAATAAAAGTAAGTGTCAAATCGACACTTTGCATAATTTGTATGTTATTTGTAACTTAATGTTGACTTAATGAAATGATCAATATATAATTAAGCCGCTTTTAAATTAAAATAAAATGTCAATTTACATCAAAAAATTATTCAATTTAAAAACGATATAATCCTTATAATTGTTATTATTATTGCGTGCTTAATTCATTCACTTGGGAATTTCTTCGCTATATTCGCAGTTTATTTCCCATTATTTTCGTCAATAATTACATTGTAATGAAATTCAAGTTACTCCTCATAATAGTTACAATATTTACTATCAGTTGTAAAAAAAATGCGACTCCCGAAGAATACAATGCAAAAGCATCTGACCCAAAACTATTTCATGAAACCACGACATATCTAACGGATGTTATTATTCATGATATTTTTAAGCCGCCGGTCGCCAGCAGAATATATGGGTATTCTTTTTTAGCAGCTTATGAAGCATTGGTACCGGGTTATCAGGAATATCAATCGTTGGGCGGACAATTAATAAAATTCAAAAATACTCCAAAACCGGACACAGGGTTAGTTTATTGCTATCCGCTCGCCAGTATTAAAGCATTTACTTCTGTTGGCCGCACACTTACTTTTTCAGGTAATATGTGGGACGATTATGAGAAGGATTTGTTTAAAAAATACCAGGATATGGGCATTCCCGAAGACGTATATGAGCGATCAATGGCCTATGGTGATACAGTTGCCAAACATATTATGGCTTATGCTGCCAAAGATCATTATAAAGAAATAAGGGGTTTTCGGTATACCGTTACCAACATGCCCGGGACCTGGGTTCCTACACCACCTGCGTATGCTGATGCATGTGAGCCCATGTGGAATACGGTAAGGCCATTTACTTTAGATTCAATAACGCAGTTCCGTTGTCCGCCTCCGGCTAAATATGATCTCGATAAAAAGAGTAAATTCATGGAATTGACTATGGAGGTTTATAATATTGGAAAGAACCTGACGGAAGATCAAAAAGCAATAGCTTATTTCTGGGACGATAATGCTTTTGTAACCAATGTAATTGGACATGCGATGTTTGCCAATAAAAAAATGACTCCTTCCGGACATTGGCTAGCTATTGTCCGTACTGTTGCAACGGATAAAAAACTGGATATCATGAAATCTACCGAGGCATATACGTTGAGCGCTCTTGCCCTGTATGATGGTTTCTTATCTTGCTGGGACGAAAAATACCGGACTGTCAGAATACGGCCGGAAACTGTTATTAATAATAACTGGGATCCAAACTGGCGGCCATTTTTAGAAACTCCTGCTTTCCCCGAATATGTAAGCGGACACAGTACGATCTCAGCGTCATGCGGAAAAGTCCTTGAACATTTATTGGGTAATAATGTTGCCTTTACAGATACGACAGAAAAAAAATATGGACATGGTGTAAAATCTTTTAAGTCGTTTGAAGATGCTTATTGGAGCGCATCTATCAGCCGTGTTTATGGAGGTATACATTACCGTGATGGCGTTACTGAAGGAACTTATCTTGGACAAAAAATTGGAAATAATGTTTGGGAAAGAGCTATTACGAGGAAGGATAGGAAGGTGGTTGCAGCTAAATGAGTTTCCGAAGACTTTCCAAGTCTTAAAGACTTGGAAAGTCTAAGCAAGAAATTAAGCCTTCACATGATCGGCATTATAATGTAACCCAATATTTTCTCTTCTTGCCATGGCCATTTTAATGATCAGATAAGAAACTGAGATCATATTCCGAAGTTCGCATATTGCCACCGATACTTTGGATTCGCGATATAGATCTTCATGTTCTTCATTCAACAATTGTAAACGATCATAAGCCCGTTTCATACGTCGGTTTGTACGAACAATGCCAACATAATTGGACATAATACTGTTTAATTCCCGGGTCATTTCAGTTACCAAAACATTTTCCTCCGGATGTGTTGTACCAGAATCATCCCATTCAGGAATATTATCCGGCGTTATTGCAGCATCAACACTTAAAAGCGTACTTTCATAAGCACGATGCCCAAAAACAACAGCTTCCAGTAATGAATTGGAAGCCAGTCGATTAGACCCATGCAATCCTGTACAAGCACATTCTCCTACTGCATACAAAAAATTAATATTGGTCTTTCCCCACTCATTTACACGAATTCCACCGCACATATAATGCTGTGCAGGAACAACCGGGATCATGTCAGTTCTTACATCAATTCCTGCATCCAGACAGTATTGGGTAATATTTGGAAAATGCTCTAAAAATTTTTCATAATCACAATGGCGTACGTCCAGATAAACGTGGTCAACGCCATTTTTTTTCATTTCGGAGTCAATCGCTCTTGCAACAATATCTCTGGGCGCTAAAGAAAGACGATCATCATAAAGCTCCATGAAAGTAGTGCCATCAGCACGTTTCAAAATTCCTCCAAAACCACGAACTGCTTCTGAAATAAGGAAAGACGGTTTTTTGCCGGGAAGATAAAAACTGGTAGGATGGAATTGTATAAATTCCATATTATCACAAATTCCTTTGGCCCGGTATGCCATCGCAATTCCGTCACCGGTTGCAATGGTAGGATTAGTTGTGCTTTGATAAATATTACCAATGCCACCGGTTGCCAGCATGGTAGTTTTGGCCGTAAATTTTTCTACTTCTCCTGTACGACGATTGAGTACATACGCTCCAAAACACTTGATATCTTCCTGATAGCGATAAACCGTTGCACCCAAATGATGCTGCGTAATTAATTCGACAGCATAATAATGTGTGAATATCTGAATGCTTTTATGTCTGTTGACTTCTTCCAAAAGCGCACGCTCAATTTCAGCACCGGTAATATCTTTGAAGTGTAAGATCCGGTTATCTGAATGCCCGCCTTCTTTTGCCAGATCATATTCTCCTCCCTTCTCTTTATCAAAACGGGTACCATAATCAATCAATTCCTGAATCCGTTCCGGTGCTTCCTTTACAACGATCTCAACAATATTTCTTTTATTGACCTCATCACCGGCATCCATCGTATCTTGGATGTGCTTTTCAAATGAATCCGATTCTGCCCATACAACCGCAATTCCTCCCTGCGCGTATTTTGTATTGGTTTCGTCCGCCTGTACTTTGGTAATGACGGCAATGGAAATTTCTTCTTTGGAATTTTCAAAATGCCTCGCAAGTTTGGCGGCATAACTAAGTCCGGCAATACCGGAACCTATTATCAGGAAATCAAATTGAGGCATTTTATGAATTTAGGGGTTATTGATTTATTTTTTCATTATTATCCCAGGGCGATGCCCTGGGTTGAGATATGAGAGCCTTTCAGGCTGGCTTTTGCTCTGGATGTTCACTTCATTTTACATTCTGAATTCTCTTAAATGCCTTTACTCAGTTCCAGCATTCTTGCAACGGATTCGTATGCTTTTAATCTGATATCTTCGGGAACAAAAATTTCGGGCTGCTCGTAATATAATGCATTGTACACTTTTTCCAGTGTGTTCATTTTCATGTACGGACATTCAGAACATGCACAGGTATTGTTGTCGGAACCGGGTGCAGGAATTAATTTTTTGTGCGGAACTGACTGCTTCATTTTATGCAGAATACCAGCTTCGGTTGCTACAATAAATTTGTCATGCTCCGATTCTTTAACAAATTTCAATAGACCGGTTGTAGAGCTCACAAAGTCTGATTGCATTAAAATATCTTCTTTGCATTCAGGATGTGCAATGAGTAATGCATCCGGATGTTCTTCGCGCAGTTGTTTTAATTTTTCTCTCGAAATATCAATATGTACGATACAAGCGCCATCCCATAAAACCATATCACGACCAGTTTTATGTGCTACATATCTTCCCAGATTTGCATCCGGAGCAAATATAATTTTCTGATCTTTTGGCAAACTGTTTACAATCTGAAGCGCATTTGATGATGTACAAACTATATCGGTCAATGCTTTAATTTCTGCTGAACAATTGATATAACTGATTACAATATGATCGGGATATTGTGCTTTAAAAGCAGCAAATTTATCAGCAGGTGCTGAATCTGCCAATGAACATCCTGCGTTAAGATCAGGAATAATCACTCTTTTATTGGGACTTAATATTTTAGCAGTTTCACCCATGAAATGAACGCCACAAAAAATAATCATATCAGCTTCTGTTGCAGCAGCCTGCTGGGATAATCCCAAACTGTCACCTATGTAATCCGCCAGATCCTGAATGGCTGCATCTACATAATAGTGAGCCAGTATAACGGCATTCTTTTCCTTTTTTAAGCGATTAATTTCTGAAATCAAATCAATATCATCAGCAATTGCTTCGGTAACATATCCGTAACGCTTTACTTGTTCTTCAATAGTTGTCATTATGGCGAATAATTGGCTTTTAGTAATTCTTAAAAATCCATGCCGAATTTACGATAATAACTGTTTTAAAAGCAAAGACAGTTCAGTCGATGGTTATGTATTTAAAAAAAATAAAAAAAAAACATAAAATACCCTACATGAAAAAGGCCTGAATAAACTGGTTTAAATCAGTTTATTCAGGCCTTTTTTAACTTTTATAACTTCTTAATTAAAATATCCAGCGGAAGAAGGTATATAATGTACCTGACAAAATCATTGTTACAGGCAAAGTCAATATCCAGGCAATTACAATATTCCTGATCGTTCCAGCCTGTAAATTTTTAACCCCTTTACTGGCAACCATTGCTCCGGCAATACCAGACGACAATACATGCGTTGTACTCACCGGAAGCCCAAGATAAGACGAAACACCAATAGTACTGGCTGCAACTAATTCTGCCGAAGCACCTTGTGCATATGTAAGATGCTGTTTTCCAATCTTTTCACCAATCGTCACCACAATACGCTTCCATCCTACCATTGTTCCTAAGCCTAAGGATAGCGATATCATCAAAATAACCCAGTCGGGTGCGTAATCTGTGTAACGTCTGATACCTGTTTCGCTGGTTGACTGCAATTTCAAATATGCTTTATCTTCTGTATTAAGCGTAGCATCACCATTGTCCAGAATCGTTTTTGCGTTCCGGCTGATCAACAATAGAGAACGGCGTGCATTCATGCGGTCTTTCAAAGCCAGTTTATGATCTACCAGCGGTTTACTTATTTCCGCATCCAATGAAGCAATTTCTTCATGAATCGTATGTAATTTATAACGATCTGAAGCCGATAATTTCATGGAGTCAATTCTGCTTGTTGTTTGTTCGATACGGGCAAGATCGGATTTCATTTCTAACGGATCTATGCTGTTATCCAAAGCAAAATATCCCGGAACAATTCCGATTAATATCAGCATCACCAGACCCACACCTTTTTGTCCGTCATTAGAACCATGAAAAAAACTAACCAGTGTACACGTGGTAATTAAAATGACTCTGATCCATAATGGAGGAGGCTGATTTTTCTTTGGCTCACTAAAAATGATGTCACGTAAAGGTTTGGAAAATGCCCTTCGTAAAATAAACATGATAATGATGGCAAGTGCAAATCCGAAGATCGGAGAAGTAAGCAAAGAAGTAAAAAGCTCTTCGGCTTTTGACCAGTTTACTCCTGCACCATGTGTATTTTCGGGCATAAACGTAAAGGCAAGCCCAACACCCAGAATGGATCCGATTAAAGTGTGTGAACTTGAACTGGGTAATCCAAAATACCAGGTTCCCAGGTTCCAGATAATGGCACTGAATAACAAGGCAAATATCATGGAGACACTATGATAAACATTCTGATCGATCAGCATTTCAACCGGAAGAAGGTTTACAATGCCCATTGCTACGGCGATTCCACCAAAAAATACACCAAGAAAGTTGCAGAATCCAGACCAGATAACGGCAATGTTTGGTTTTAATGAATTAGTGTAAATAACAGTTGCAACAGCGTTGGCTGTATCATGAAAACCATTAACAAACTCAAATGCACAAGCTGCTAAAATACTAAAAGCAAGAAGGAGGAAAATGTCGGTTTCAAGACCAAACATATAATAGAGTATAAGTTGATTATATAAAGAAAAGTTTTGAAAGTTTATAAGTCAATCTTTACCAAAGAAGCCTCCGGTATGAAGAATAAATTTTCCGGGCAAAACTACTGATTGTTTACGGTTGCAATGTTACGAAATTGTTAATTTGGTACATTTCTGTATTTTGAAATATAAGATGTTTTGTTTTGTAATTTATTTCTATGCCATTTCTTTGTTAGCCAACTGTCCACAAGCTGCATCTATATCTTTACCACGACTTCTGCGCACGTGCACTGAAACGCCTCTGTCTTCTAAAAAAGCTGCAAATTTATCCAAACGATCTGCATCGGTATTAGTAAAATCTGCTTCTGCAATTGGATTGTATTCAATGATATTTACCCTGGCAGGAACTCTTTTGGTAAATTCCCAAAGTTCTTTTGCATCCTGCAAAGTATCATTAAAATTATTGAAGACAATATATTCAAAAGTAATCCGGTTACCCGTTTTTTTGTAAAAATAATTAAGCGCTTCTGCCAGGTTATCCAATGAATTTGACTCATTGATCGGCATAATCTGGTTTCTTTTTACATCGTTCGCCGCATGTAGAGAAAGTGCTAACCTAAAACGAACTTCATCGTCGCCCAGTTTTTTAATCATTTTCGCAATTCCGGCCGTAGAAACCGTAATGCGTTTGGGAGACATATTCAAGCCTTCGGGAGAAGTAATATGTTCAATTGATTTCAGGACATTGGTATAATTCAAAAGCGGTTCGCCCATTCCCATATAAACTATATTAGTCAATGGTGCTTTAAAACTTGCTTCTGCCTGCCTGGCAATAGCTACTACCTGATCATAAATTTCACCCGCTTCCAGATTACGTTTACGATCCATATAACCAGTTGCACAAAACTTACAGGTTAGCGAACAACCCACCTGGCTGCTTACGCAGGCTGTCATACGGTCGGCAGCAGGAATTAATACCCCTTCTACCAGATTACCATCAAAAAGCTTGAATGCTGATTTGATGGTACCATCATTGCTTTGCTGCTGCTTGGCAACATCCATGGAGTGGATTACAAAATGATTATCAATGAGTTGTCTGGTAGCCAGAGAAAGATTGGTCATTTCAGAAAATGAATTGGCAGACTTTTTCCAAATCCATTCATATATCTGTTTTGCACGAAATGCTTTTTCACCATGTTCTGCCATCCAGGTTTTAAGCTGGTCAACACTCAGTTTTCTTATATCTTGTTTTTCCTGTAATCCGGTCATTATTTTAACACTTATTTCTGCAAAGGTACTGAAAATCAACTATTGATTGGTTAACCAGTGTAATAAATCGAAAGTTCAATTTTTTGGTTTAAACGCAGAGTTTGAAGAGTCAGCGCCGAGTTTCGCTGAGTTTCTATTTTAAATTAAAGCTCAGCGAAACTCTGCGCAAAAACTTCCATAACTCTGCGTTTAAACCTGAAAAGTCAAACATCATCCATATAATCCTTTTTCCACTCCCGTATCAGTTCCGTTCCTTTTGGCATTAATTGAAGTCCCTTCGTGATAACCGTGGGTGCAATGGGTACAATCAGCGGGTATATATAAGTATCATCGGTGCGATGGGAAGGTATTTTAATACCGATCATATTGACCAGCCAAAAGAAGACACTGATGCCGAAAATCCAGGTAAATACTCCTACCAATGCTCCTGCAAAACTGTCAAATGTACCTAATATAGAATATCTGAGTGACCTTCGGATTTTATATCCAAACTGATTAAGCAGAAAAATGGTCGGGAAGAATATGGCCGAAAAACCGATATAAGGAAGAATTCTTTTAGCCATGTTGTCACTCACATAAGGCGTTAAAATTTCCATTCCCAAACCTAAAAATTTAAATCCCAAAATCATGGCTACCACAAGACCTGCAATTCCGATAATTTCGATCAGCAATCCCTTACGGTAACCATGCATTGCCCCCCAAAGCAGAGGAAGAAGGATGAGAACATCCAATAATTTCATGCTAATAAACTCTTAACCAATGTAGAAACAACGCGTCCATCGGCTTGTCCGGCCAATTCTTTAGTAGCAACACCCATTACTTTTCCCATATCAGAAGGACCGCTGGCACCAACTCTGTCAATAATTTCCTGCACTTTGGTTTTAATTTCTTCTTCAGTAAGTTGCTTTGGCAGGAATTGTTCAATAATTGCCAATTCTGCTTCTTCCACCTGAAGCAAATCTTCCCTTCCTTGCGTTCTGTATATATCTGCTGATTCTCTGCGTTGTTTTGCTGCTTTGGTCAATAATTTTAATTCATCATCTGCCGACAATTCTCCTGAACTGCTGCCTGGTTTCGTTTCTTCCAGTAATATCAGGGATTTAATAGACCGCAAAGCACGTAATGTATCAACTGCTTTTGCCCGCATGGCATCTTTTATACCTGACTCAACCTGACTTTTAAGTGACATATATTAATGATTAAATAAATGATTGGGTAAATTTAGAATACGTAAATGCTAAATTTGCGTTTGAAGGTACAAAGTTACAAGAATCGTTACGAATTGACGAGTAAGTATTGGACATTAGTCTGAAATTGTATCATCCTATTATTCATCACTTAAAATTGTATTATGACTCGTCTCAGCGTAAATATCAACAAAATAGCAACTCTTCGTAATTCACGCGGCGGGGACAATCCAAATGTATTGAAGGTAGCAATGGACTGTGAACGTTTTGGCGCTCAGGGAATAACAGTTCATCCGCGTCCGGACGAAAGACATATCCGTTATCAGGATGTATATGATTTAAGTGAAATTGTAAAAACGGAATTCAATATTGAAGGAAATCCTTCCGAGCGTAAATTTATAGATCTGGTATTGGCTGTAAAACCGAATCAGGTGACGCTTGTTCCGGATAGTTTACAAGCAATTACTTCTAATGCAGGCTGGGATACAGTAAAAAATGCAGATGAATTAACCGAACTGATTAAAGAATTTAAAAAAGATTTTATTCGCGTATCCGTATTTGTAGACGCAGACGAAGCAATGGTAGAAGGCGCCAGAGCTTGTGGTGCAGACCGAATTGAACTTTATACTGAACCTTATGCCGCTTACTATTTTGAAAACCGGCAAAAAGCTGTTTTACCTTTTATTAAAGCAGCAGAAAAAGCAAAAGAACTGGGACTTGGCGTTAATGCCGGCCACGATTTAAGCCTTGACAATCTGCATTTTTTAAAACAATGCATTCCGTGGATGGATGAAGTTTCCATTGGTCACGCATTAATTTCTGACGCGCTTTATCTGGGACTGGAAAATACAATCCAAATGTATTTAAGAGAACTTGAGTTGTAACAGATAAAGATTTCTAGATGCCACGGATACACGAATAACCACGAATCAAATTTTACATATCCTATTTTATGTATTTGTGTTAATTCGTGTATTCGTGGCAATATCCTATTTTCCGCCAAAAGTTTTTGCAACTTTCATTGCAATTCCCATGTCGCCTTCAATTTTGAGTTTCCCGGTCATTAAAGCCATCATCGCGTTCAAATCTCCGTCAATAAGTTTTAAGGCATTTTTTACAGAAACTTCCAAAGTACAATCTGCATCCAGATCCTCGTTTGAAACCGTATTTGGAACTACCTTGCTATTGATAAATACATTTCCTTCATCTGTTTTGAACTTTAACGTAGCGTCCAAACCGCTGTCCGTACCAAGCATATCTTTAACACGTTCTGTAAGAATTTGAAGACTCATAATTAATTGGGCTTTATTCGTTTTAATGTTGTGTTTTTCATTGTAACAAGACGACAAATGTATATTCCCTGACAAGAATATTCAAATGCTCTTGGTGTTTCAATGTAAAACTACAACTTTTGCGCCCTCTTTTCGAGAAAACACATTTTGTCCAGATATAACCAATGAGTGAACCAATCAGCCGTCCAACATTTCTCACATTTTTATGTTTTTTAACTTTCATGAGTTCCGTATCCGGCCTATGGAGTCAGTCAGAACGTTTGTGGAATCCAGCTATCACAGCCGAAAAAACCAGAGAAACTTTTGAATTAGTACAGGAAAATATAAAAACCCAGGCTATTGAGGCTGATACCAAAGCAATGAACAACATGTTTGATTCTGTGATTAGCCAGACTTCATCCCGGACCATTCTGACAGGTGCAATCATCATGCTTATTTTTGAAACGTTTTCGTTGTATGCAGCTTATTTAATGTGGAATCTGGAAAAGAAAGGATACTACCTATATCTTGGCGGCATAGTAGTAGCTTTTTTGGCGCCATTATTTTTAATCGGTGGCTGGCTTGGGATTATTACGTCAATGGCAGGCATATTTCTCAGCGTTTTTATGGCCATATTTTATGCTTTCAATTTAAAATATATGCATTGAAAAACAGTGGCACAGCGTTTAAAATTTAAAAGCTGAAAAGAAGAAAAATCTGAAATTCACAATATGAATTCAGAATAGATTCCTAAGTCCTTGCATTCCACGCAGAAAAGATTTTATTTTGCGCACTAATTCGAAATGAGAAAATGGCATTAATTACAAAAATCAGAGAGAAATCCGGCGTCGCGGTTACGGTAATTGCTATCAGCTTAATCCTCTTCATGGTAGGAGGAGACCTAATGGGACCCAATTCTATGCTGGGTGGAGGCAACAACCAGGTTGTTGGTGAAATAGCAGGTAAAGAAATCAATATCAAAGACTTCCAAAGTCGTGTTGATGGTTTTAAACAAAATTATGAAGCACAATCCGGACGCAGTCTGAATGAAAATGAGCTTGGTTCTTTACGCGATCAGGCCTGGAATCAATTTGTTGTTGACATTGCTTACAAAAAGCAATTTGATGACTTAGGCTTGACCGTTACAGATGACGAACTTGTTGATATGGTTCAGGGAAACCACATCAGCCCGTCTATCGCACAAGCATTTTCAGATCCAACTACCGGACGTTTTGATAAAAATGCCGTTGTCAATTATTTAAAAAATCTTAAAACTTTACCCGTTGAACAACAAAAATCATGGGAGAATTTTGAGAAAAGTCTGCGTGAAGAACGTACACGCAGCAAATATGAAAACCTACTGAAATTCTCTACATATATTCCTAAAGCACAAGCTGAAAAAGAATATGTTGCTCAAAATACAAAAGCATCTCTTCGCTATTTATATGTGCCTTACTTTTCTATTGTAGATACTACAATTAAAGTAACAGATAGTGATCTTGAAAAATACCTGAGTGCACATCGTCAGGAATACAAAGGAACTGATACACGTTCAATTGAATATGTAACATTCCCGGTACAACCTGCAAAGGATGACAGTGCGGCACTTTATACTGAAATAAAAGAATTGGCGCGTGGATTAGCAACAGCTACAAACGATTCTTCTTTTGCAAGTATGAATTCGGATATTCCACTGCCGATTAACATGTCCTATGCTACGATGTCAGACCAATTAAAAGAAGCGGTTAAGACATTTGTGCCTGGTGGTGTTTACGGTCCGTACCGTGAAGGAAATACTTACTATATCTATAAATATGGCGGAACGAAAGTTGATACTGTTTCATCAGCAAGAGCAAGTCATATTCTTATCCGTGCTGAAAATCAGTCAGATTCTGCCAAGGCAACTGCCCGTACAAAAGCAGAAGCGATTCTTGCTCAAATAAAAGCAGGTGCAAATTTTGAAGCTTTGGCTGCTACATCCAGTGCAGACCCCGGTTCGGCACAGCGTGGCGGAGATTTGAGTTATTTCCAAAATAACGGTGCCATGGTTAAACCTTTTGAGGAAGCTGTTTTTTCTGCTACTTCAACAGGTTTGATTCCAAGACTGGTAGAAAGTCAGTTCGGATTTCATATCATTAAAGTAACTGCAACCAAATCTAACACGTTATATCGTATTGCGGCTATCGGAAAAACGATTGCACCAAGTCAGGCAACACGTGACGAAGCTTACCGCAAGGCTGATGAGTTTGCCAATTCTGTTAAAACAAAAGAACAGTTTGACGAAGCAATCAAGAAAAATAAAGCACTGGTAGTTGCAACTGCTAATCGTGTTCCTGAAACAGCAACCAATATCAATGCAATTCAAAATGGCCGCGAAATTGTACGCTGGGCATTTAAGGATGATACCAAAATAAATAATGTATCTCAGGTATTTGAAACCGAAGAGCAATATATCGTTGCAGTTCTGACTGGTAAATCAGATCAGGATAATGTGAAAGTTGACGATTTCCGTGATGAGCTGACTACTAAGGTTCGTAATCAATTGAAATCTGAACAAATCACAGCTAAATTAAAAGGTGCAACCGGCGACCTGGAAGCAATTGCTAAAAAATATGGTGCTGGTGCTTTGGTAGAATCCGCTTCGGATATATCTCTGGCAACAGGATTTTTAACAAGTGCTGGCTTTGACCCGATTGCATTGGGTAAAGCATTTGGTCTGAAACCCGGTCAGAAATCAGGTGTATTTACTGGTGAAAACGGCGTGTTTATTATGGAACTGATCAATAAAACAGAAGCTCCTAAAATTGCAGATTATACGCAATACAAAACGCAGCTGACACAATCATTGGAAAGCCGGATGTCCTATCTGGTAAACGAAGCGATTCGTGGAAATGCAAAAATTGAAGATCGCCGTGCTAAATTCTTTTGATTAGAATTTAAATAAATATTTATTGAAAAAGAGGAGCAGAATTCATTTCTGTTCCTCTTTTTAATTTTATCTGCAACATTTTCAAAAAAAAGTGATAGTATTGCAGTATGAAATGTCAATAGTACACTTATTAATTTAAAAGAAGTTAAGAAGGAAGTAGTTAAGAAGTTAGAAGTGGAGTTAAAGAACTTACCGGATTATTTCTGTCTGCTGAATTCTGTTTTTAAAGTATTTACAAAACGATTAACAATAACAACAAATGAGCATACTACTTGGAGAACAGGAGTATTTTAAAGGTATCGGGAAAATTGCATTCGAAGGTCCCGAATCAGACAATCCGTTAGCATATCGCTGGTATGATGAAAATCGTATTGTTGCGGGTAAAACGATGAAAGAACATCTTCGTTTTGCTGTTGCATACTGGCATACTTTCTGTGGAAATGGCGGAGATCCATTTGGAGGTCAAACCCTGTTTTACCCATGGGACGAAAAAGCTGATGCAATTGGCCGTGCAAAAGATAAAGCAGACGCTGCTTTTGAATTAATCACGAAACTGGGGGTTCCATATTATTGCTTTCACGATGTGGATGTAGTAGATTATTCTGATGATGTGCGTGACAATGAAAAACGCATTCAGACGATGACGGAATATCTTGCTCAGAAACAAAAAGATTCCGGTGTGAAGTTGTTATGGGGAACGGCAAATTTGTTCAGTCATCACCGTTATATGAACGGTGCTTCTACCAACCCTGATTTTGACGTTGTATCTCACGCAGGTGCTCAGATTAAGATGGCAATTGATGCTACGATTGCATTAGGTGGCGATAATTACGTATTCTGGGGTGGTCGCGAAGGTTATATGACTTTGCTTAACACAGATATGAAACGTGAGCAGGAACACTTTGCTCAAATGTTAAAAATGGCTGTTTCTTATGCACGTGGAAAAGGATTTACAGGCAAATTCTTTATTGAACCAAAACCTTGTGAACCAACTAAACATCAGTATGATTACGATGCGGCTACTGTAATTGGCTTCCTTCGTCAGCATGATTTGCTTGGAGATTTCGCATTGAACCTGGAAGTAAACCACGCTACATTAGCAGGCCATACATTTGAACACGAATTACAGGTTGCTGCTGATGCCGGAATTTTAGGATCAATTGATGCAAACCGTGGTGATTATCAGAATGGCTGGGATACAGATCAGTTCCCAAATGATTTGTCGGAATGGACAAAAGCATTGCTTGTAATTTTACAAGCTGGCGGATTAAAAGGCGGTGGTATTAACTTTGATGCCAAACGTCGTCGTAATTCAACAGACGTAGCTGACGTATTCTATGCGCACATTGGTGGTATGGATGTTGTTGCACGTGCATTAGTAATTGCTGATAAAATCAGAACAAATGGTGAATATGATAAAATCCGTACGGATCGTTATGCTAGCTTTGATGCCGGAAAAGGATCAGAATTCGAAACCGGAAAATTGAAACTGGAAGATTTGTTTGAACTTGCAGCTGCAAAAGGCGAACCTGCAACTTTGTCAGGAAGACAGGAATATCTTGAAAATCTGATCAACAGATTCATTTAATCGAATTAGAAAGTAAGTTAATAAGGTAAATGGCTTTGGAGATTTTTTTCCAAAGCCATTTGTTGTTAATCTTTTCCCATTTACAAGGTTACATAAGCACCGCAAAAATTATATCATAAATTAGAATTTCCTTTTCGTATCTTTCCAGCGGAAATACAAACTCTTATTTCCATCTCTCATCGTTGTGAATCTTCACTTTCCTGTCCGGGACTTCCAGTCGGGGACTTCCTGTCGGGGAAATATTACACTTAAAATTACAGTTGATTTCAAAAGCAATATGGCTCTCACAATCTGTGATGTGCTTCATTTTTGTTATTACTCAATTCGCAATTAGAGTCTAATTAATTACACACAACAAATAATATCAAGATGAGACACATTTTACCAACAAATCATTTTATTTTCCAATTTTCTAAAAGCAATTTCTGCAAGTTTTTGCTAATCGTTCTTTGTCTTAGTTTTCAAGTATCACATTTAGCATTTGGTATTTCAAACAAATCAAAAATCTTTATTCCAACCACTATTACGGTCAATCCTTTACCAACCATTTGTTCTTCTGAAACAGCTGTAATCCTTTCTGCAACCGTTTCACCAGATCCGGAAGGTGGGACTGTTCAGTTTCAAATTGATGGTGCAAATGTTGGAACAGCCGTCTCTGTATTAAGCGGAGTTGCTTCAATGAATTATGATGGATCTGCTTTAACGCATGGAAATCATGTAGTAAAAGCCATTTTTAATGGAAACGGATCATTTACAACCAGTACAAGTCCTGATGCTATTTTAAGTGTTAATGGAGTAAACCCTGGTTTAATTGCAAAAGGCGCAAGCGCTCCCGGTCCTGCATGTTCCTCATTAAATCCCAACGTAACTCTTGTACCAAACGGAACAACAAGTATAGCGGCAACAGGAAACGGAACAATTACTTACATTTGGCAACAGAGCATAGATGGCGGGTTGACCTGGACTGAGCCCGAAGGAACAGCTACGTTACCTTCCAACACGAGTGTTCAGTTTAATCCAAAGTCGATGACCACGACTACAAAATTACGTAGAGTTGCAACTTCCACATTAAATTCAATCGCCTGTATGGCCTATTCCAACGAATTGGAATATATTGTTTACCAGGCTCCCATCGTGGCTTCTATTATTGCATCAACTTATAATGTCTGTGAAGGTTCAACCTTGCAGTTAACAAATGCAACTCCTGGTGGTGTCTGGAGCAGTAATAATTTCGAAAGCGTAACAATTGATGCTTCCGGACTTGTTAAAGGAATATCGGCAAGTGCATCAAGCAGCTCAAATGTAAGTTATAAAGTAACGGATGGAAATGGTTGCTCAAAGAATGTAAACCGGACAATTGCAGTAAGAGCATTACCAGAAGTAACTTCCAGAATATTAGTATGTAACGGAGAAGTATTTAATCTTAGCCCGGGTTCGGCAGGAACCTGGATAAGCAATAACACAGCAGTGGCAACTGTAACGAATGCAGGACTGGTAACGGCAATAGCAACGGGTACAGTTTCATTTACTTTCACAAATAATACAGCACCGCGATGTGCTAATACAACCTCGCTTACTACTGTCAGTACCAGTCCCCTTGCACAAATCACCTCTGAAAACTTTGAAATATGTACCGGCCAACCGGCTACAATTAAAGGCAACGTTACAGCAATTGGAAACTGGACGGTTACTTTAAATGATGGCTCAACAGCTACCGGGAGAGATAATGGTACTTTTGAAATTACAGTAAATCCGGTATCCAATCAAAATTATAAAATAACTTCACTTTCATCATCAAGCTGTAATGCCAAAGCAGCAGATCTGACGGGAGTAACTTCGGTTATTATCAAGTCAATTCCAGCCACTCCTATTATTAATATTGTCGATCATTGCGATGAAACCTCTACGTTGACTGCTTCAAATTACACGGGTTCATTGCTTTGGTCAACAAACGAAACTACGGAATCTATTACAGTTTCAATGGCAGGAAATTATCTTGTTACACAAACTATTAATGGCTGTACCAGCAATTCAGGATCAGTAGCGGCCAATCCAAAAGTTGCGCCCATAGTTCCAGTTGTTACTTCCCCAATAGCATATTGTAAAGGTAATACAGCAATTCAGCTAACAGCTTCCGGAACTGATTTACTTTGGTACGAAACTCAAACAGAAGGAACTGGCAATAATACGGCTCCTATTCCCCAAACATCAGTTCAAGGTGTTACTAGTTATTATGTCAGCCAAACGGTTAATGGTTGCGAAAGTGAACGGGCAATTATAACCGTAAATGTAAATGACGATTGCGGTTCTATGCCAGTTACTTTGGTTGCATTTTCAGTGAAAAATTCAGAAAACGCGGTATTGCTTACATGGAAAACTACAAGCGAAATTAATTCATCCAGATTTGAAATAGAGAGAAGTTCAAATCCGGTAAAAGGATTTACCAAAATTATTTCTGTTTCTTCCAACAACAATGAATTGGGTGGAAATTATAACTATACAGACTTTGATATATCTCCGGATAATATGATTTACTATCGTCTGAAAATGGTTGATTGGGATGAAACTTTTGCTTACAGTAAGATCCAACAAATTAAATTAAACAATAACATTCCAGCCACAGTTCTTTATCCTAACCCGGTCTCTCAATATTTAAACATCGAAACCGATGATTGGGTAAATGTAACCGGCATCAAAATTTATAATATGAATGGCAGTTTGATTTATGAATTATCTGGCGATCAATTAATTCATAAACTCGAAATCAATAAATTACTTTCTAATTCATATATCATTGAAATAACAAGAAAAAATGGCAAAAAAGAATTGAGCAGATTTATGGTAACCCATTAAGAAGTCAGTTTTTAAATAAAGAATATTCATTTTATTTTTATCTTGATTTTATGAGTCTGTAAAAATTTATCTACGAAATAGATAAATTTTTACAGACTCATATTTTTTATATACGTAAAAAAAATTTTGCTTTTTTTTACGTAAGTTAAGTATATTTATAAATACTCATGTTTTTATTAATATATACATTTACTAAATTATATTCTATGATAAAATAAATTTTTATTTAAAATCTGCATTAATTTTCAATTCCTTTCCGGAATAATTGATTTGCGTCTTTATGCACAATTTCAAATCAACGTTACTCTTCTTAATTAATATCCAGCCAATTTGATTTTTGTAAATCAACTTGGACGGCATTACTGTTTCTTCCTACCATTCAGCGTTATCTTACTTAATAAACCCTCGTATAGATCTGTTTTACAGGTCCATAGTGAATTATTATTGTTCTGACTCAACGTCATTTCCGTTCCTATTTCCTGTTTTTTATTAGTTCTACGTACGACTATCCTTTTGTAAAATGATCCTGAATTTTTAAGGTAATTATTTTATTAAACATATGTAGAAATAATTTTGAATAAATAAAGCTAAATCTTATGATACGGTTTCTATTATTTAAAACAGGAAATTAATGGACGATATATTAAATAAACCCCACTTAATAATTTCCCATCTAATTATTTAATTAAAATTCAAATTTATGAAATCTATTTCTTCAAACTTTATTTTATTAATTACCAATTTTCAAAATATTAATCAGAATAAAAAATATAAAGTCCGATGTACTCCATTT
>Ga0247739_10000124_pt1 | contig 25810 bp, 18 predicted proteins | sample UWRJL058202B2_FD_180943 | JGI IMG/M metagenome (GOLD analysis project Ga0247739, IMG submission 180943) | Plant litter microbial communities from Arlington Agricultural Research Station in Wisconsin, United States - UWRJ-L058-202B-2 | ecosystem: Environmental > Terrestrial > Plant litter >...
AGTAAAAATCTAATCCTGATTACCGCATAAAATGCCAAGGCTTCCCGCCTTGGCTTTTTAATTTTTAGGGCGTGCCACCGCTGGCCTAGCCTCAGCGGTTGCAACATTCCTTCATTGGCGGCCATCGGTGTCGGGCCTTCGGCAGTAGTCCTCGGCGGCGGCGAAACACCCCAGCTTCGCAACGGCAGATGCGAACGCCGCCTGTGAGTCCATCCCGATTTTTCCGGAGCTACCCGTTTCTTTCCTCACGCAATTGTGCAGCAACCCGGCTCGTTTTCAACCATCAAACCAGAAACCTTAAGCCTTGTAGAAAACAAGTTCTCGATTCCACTCCAAGCAAGCCGTTAATTTTTGTTTCTTATTCCCTCCGCTTCTTACTTTTGCAGCCGCATGAAAAAACATTGTTGGCATGGGCAAACGTTTTGGTTACATCCTGATCGGCTCATGTATTGGGAGGAGCAAAATATATTGATTGGCTCGGATCTGCACTTGGGCAAAACCGGTCATTTCCGTAAGGCGGGATTGGCCATGCCAGCGCAGGTGTACAAAGAGGATTTGCAAAGACTATTTGCGGCCCTTCAACACTTCAAACCCAAGCAGTTATTGATTGTAGGCGACCTTTTCCACAGCGAGGCCAATAAGGAATTTGACTGGTTCATCCGGTGGCGGAACGATTTTCACACCACCGATTTTTCCTTGGTAAAAGGCAACCACGATATTTTAAAAGATGATTGGTATGGCAACAACGGAATCGTAGTAAATAAGGAATGGAACATTGAAGGATTAAAATTTTTACATGCACCTGAGGAAACCTCCGCTAATCAAACATTGAACGAAATCGTCCAGCCAATAATTTCTGGCCATATTCATCCAGGCATTTTGGTAAGCGGCATAGGCAGGCAGCATCTTCGTTTGCCGTGTTTTTATTTCGGCGAGAGCCAATGTATTTTGCCAGCCTTCAGTCATTTTACTGGCACTTATTTATTGAAACCGCAAAAAGCTGACAGTATATTTGTAATTACCTCGGCTAATAGGGTCAAAGGAGAACAGGCGGCCATTATTGCCATGTAAGCGCACCATCTTCAAAGTTCAAATTTCATTTGGTTGGCAGCATTCATGGTGCGTTCGATGCCAATCAATACAAAATCTTCTATCAACTTCACGCAAGCGTCTATTTTTTGGTTGATTACTGGTATTTCATCCGGTTTCCATTTACCCAATACAAAATCTACCTGCCTTCCTTTGGGATACACATTTCCGATACCAAAACGCAATTTTGGATAATCCGTAGAGGCTAAAGTGGCTTGAATATCCTTCAACCCATTGTGTCCCGCATCACTTCCCGATGGTCGGATACGGATTTTTTCAAGCGGTAGCGCCAAATCGTCTACAATGGTGAGTGTATTTTTTACGTCGATTTTTTCTTTGTTCAGCCAATAACCAAAGGCTTTACCGCTTAAGTTCATGTAAGTTGTGGGCTTGATGCAAATAAGTGTGCGCCCTTTTAGCTTTACTTCCGCAACTTCTGCTAACCTATCAACCCTAAAAAAAGCACCATGCTTCGCAGCAAAAGCATCTAGCACTTCAAAGCCGATATTGTGCCGGGTATGGTTGTATTCGGCACCAATATTTCCCAAACCAACAATCAGATATTTATCCATGACTTATTATCAAGTTGCTAAACTAAGATTTGCCTTTCCATAAAAAACAAAACCCCGTGAAAAATTCACAGGGCTTTTGTTGATATGCTTTTGAAAATTACTTTTTCTTTTCGTCCTTACCAGCAGTTGCTTCTTCTTGTTTCAATTGACGTGTCATTACAACCGATGCCAAAGGAATACGAGGAGAGTTCAACAATTCCATGTTTGCTTCTTTCACGTCTTGTACACGAATGTTCGCATTCAATTCTAAATTGGTGATGTCTACTTCGATAAACTCTTTCAAATCCTTTGGAAAAGCTTTGATTTTCAAGGATTTAATTTTAGTAATCAAACGACCACCGCCTTTTACACCAATAGAAGTACCTACGTACTTAACCGGCAACGTGGCGATTACTTTTTTATCTTCCACTAATTCCAAGAAATCTACGTGGATCAATGAATCGCTTACTTTATCAAATTGTAAGTCTTTCATGATGCATTTGTAGGTTTTTCCGTCTACTAAAATTTCAGCTACCATAAATTCGCTCGTGTAAACGATTGATTTAAATGATGCAGCTGGCGCAGAAAAATTAATTTCTGCAGTACCACCGTAAATTACAGCAGGCACAAGGTTCTGAGAGCGAAGTGCACGGGTGGCTTTTTTTCCGTAATCGGTCCTCAGTTGTCCTTCGATTGTAATTGATTTCATATATAAATGATTTTGGGCGGCGAAAGTAAGGAAAAATAACGAAGATGCTCGTCATAAGTGCCTTTTAGCAATTTTTCCAATATAGCATATGGAAATGTGCGAAAAATGCCTAGAACAGTTAATAAGTTTTAGCTTTGTAGCAAACTGCAAGTCCAGAATGAAATCCATTAATGCCCTGTTGAAACCTAGCTATCGTTATGCAACGATTCTTTTTGGGATATTTTTTTTAATGACAGCCCATACAAAAGCCCAATGTCCGACCAATATAGGGTTTGAGGATGGCACTTTCACGGGCTGGACTTGTTCTACCGGCACCGCTACATCTAATGCTGGCACAGGGCTCAATACCATTAGCCTAACAAATCAAGCTGGCCCTGTTGCAGGTCGGCACACTATGCTATCCGCTGTTCCAGGCGATGGTCTTGATGAATATGGTGCGTTCCCAAAAAATTGTCCGAATGGAAGCGCACACTCTATAAAGTTGGGCAACAATACCGTTAATACCCCAAAAGCTGAAGGCGTTTCCTACCAGTTTACGATTCCTGCCACCGCCAGTCAATATAGTTTGGTGTATTATTATGCAGTGGTATTTCAAGATCAAGGCCATCCCGCTTATCAACAACCAAGGTTAGAAATTGAGATTACCAATGTAACAGATGGAACCCCTATAACTTGTTCAAACTTTTCATTTATAGCTACTAGTGGCCTCCCTGGATTTTTTCAATCCACCAAGCCTGGCGGAAACACACCGGTTTGGTGCAAGGATTGGTCGGCCAATTCGGTGAACCTTAACGGAAACGCTGGCAAAACCATCAAGATTTCTTTTAAAACTGCTAATTGCACGCCAGGGGGACACTTCGGTTATGCCTATATTGATGTAAGTACCGAATGTAGCAGTTCATTTGTGGGCGCTAACTACTGCCATGATGATACGGCGGTTACTATCAGGGCGCCCTTCGGCTATCAAGGATATACTTGGTTCAACAGTACTTATACACAAGTGTTGGGTACTACACAAACACTCAGATTGGCACCCCCACCTCCACCAGGAACTTATCTTAATGTGGAATTGACCCCTTTCAATGGATATGGCTGTAAGGATACGCAAACAGCCCGATTGATTGATACACTTACTATTAAAGCGAATGCTGGTGCAGACCGAGCAAGCTGCCAAAATGCGGCTGTTCAGCTGGGTGGGCCGCCCAAAGAGGGCTTGGTCTACAGCTGGTCGCCTACTACTGGGCTAGACAATCCCAATATTTCCAACCCCACTGCATCGCCTAGTGCCACTACAACCTATGTGCTTTCTGTAAGAAATTCTGGCGGTGGCTGTCTTTCTTTAGACACGGTTGTGATAACTACTTCTAACCTAGACAATGCCATTACTTTAATAGGCAATTCTAACTTCTGTACGGGAAGCGGGCAAAATCCTGTGTTAAGAGTCAGCCCTGCCGACAGCATCCAGTGGTATAAAGATGGAGTTGCGATTGCGGGTGCGCATGATACATTGTACAGCGTAACACAATCAGGAAACTATTATGCCACGATATTTAGTACGGGCGGCTGCTCTATACAAACCGCTACTAAACAAATTGCTGTATACCCAAATCCGGTGGCCAGCTTTACCACCAATAATAGTAATCAGTGTTTTACAGGAAATCAATTTGTTTTTACCAGCACCGTACCGCCGGCCACTTTACAGTACACGTGGGATTTGGGGGATGGAACCACCGCTTCTACAACGAACGTTACCCATAGCTATGCGCTATCTGGAACATATGCCGTAAAAATGATCGTGACGGGTAACGGCGGGTGCAAGGATAGCTCCACAGTAAATGTAACGGTAATGCCAAGCATAAAGGCAGGATTTGTACTTGCCCAGGACACGCAATGTTTCCATAACAACTTGTTTGTTTTAACCGATACGAGCAAAGCATCATCTGGTACCATACAATATCATTGGGATATGGGCAACGGCATAACTTTTTCCACTCCCAATGTTTCTTACGCTTATCCGGCAGCTGGTACTTACAATATAGTGCTGGCCACAGCTACACCAGGAGGCTGCGCAGATACTGCGAGAATAGCGGTGACCGTTAACCCAAGTGCTAAAGCCAGTTTTACTGTAAACACTGCTACGCAGTGTTTTAATGGCAATCAATTTGTTTTTACCAATGCTAGTACCATTTCATCCGGAACGGCCCAATATGAGTGGGACTTGGGAGATGGAACAACCTTTACAACCAAAGATGTTTCCTACGCATATACAAATGCTGGTACCTATAGCGTGAAGCTTGTTGCAAGAGCACCAGGTGGTTGCAATGATAGCAGCAATATTGCGGTTACCATTTATCCCACCCCAACGGCGAGTTTTGAAATGGCCAAAGTCATTTGCACCGACTTGCCGGTCAAGATTTTGAATAACAGCGTGAACAACACAACTTCCACCATTAAATACTTATGGGATTTTGGAAATGGAATTACCTCCACCGACCAAACGCCTGTTTTTAGTTATGCTACTGCCGGTACTTACACCGTTACGCTTTCGGTAAGTACTACGCAGTGTCCAACTACTGCACATAGCATGCAACAAACCATAAAAGTGGAACCACCAACGCCTGGCGTTACTTACCCTGAACTGGACGCCATTTTTAATTTCCGGGAACAACTAACCGCTAGGCCTATTGGAACATCTGCTATTTGGACACCGGCTACCAATCTCAATAATCCTTATAGCTATAATCCTGTTTTTGTTGGAGTTACGCCACAGTTGTACACCGTTCAGCTTAAAACATCTTTTGGCTGCGTTACGGTAGATACCCAAATGGTTAAAACGCATAAGAAGATAGACATTTATGTGCCGAACGCTTTTACGCCTGATGGTGACGGTGTAAATGATTTGCTCAGGCCTATATTGATGAGTTTTAGTAAAGTAAATTATTTCAGGATATTTAATCGGTACGGTCAGTTATTGTTTGAAATGAAAAGTGAGCTTCCAGGTTGGGATGGTCGTGTTAAAGGGGAGCTTTTAAGTACACAAACCGTTGTTTGGGTAATAGAAGCAGTGGATGTGGATGGGAAAGTGCATAAAGAACAAGGAACGACCATTTTGATAAGATAACGGCATTACACCTAGTAGCCTATTAAAAAGCCCTTCACTTTCGGAAGGGCTTTTTTGATGAAGGAACTTTAATGTATTTTAAACTCACTTGTTTCCTAAAAATGTCTCTAGAGCAGCAACCTGCTTTTTAATTTTATTATCGAGCTTTGTTTTTTGCGGTTGAAAAAAATCGGTTTCTACTGTTAATGCATTTTTTTCAAACGAGCGTTTCCAAATGCCTATAACTTGTCCATCTAGAACAATGACCGGCTTAAAAATGCCGTTGTTGGTAAATGTCTGCTTCTGGCGCTCAAGTACAATGCTTGCAGTTCGGTCTTTATAGCTAATAATGTATTCGTCAAAAGCTGGCAATAAGAATAGTCCTTTCGCTTTTTGAGGTGAAAAAGAGTCCGAAAACCAATACGTCTCTGTCGCTACTTGTTGGGAAACCAATATTGATTTTACAGCATCTAAACCTTGCTTCGCTTCCGTTTGAGATAAGCCCGACCACCATCCAAAATCTGCCAAGGTAGCTGGGCCATGGCTCAAAAAATAACGTTTAGCAAGTGTTGCTAACGATTCATCTTTCGATAACGGTTTAGGTTTAGGAACCCTCTCTTCCAGCAAGGCATACGTTTGCTTTTTGCCTTGCATAGGTCCATTGCAAATAAGCGTGTCCAGTTCTGCATTTATTAAAAGATGGGCACCGCGGTTGGCAGCTGTGTCAATCTTTGCCTTTTCCAGATGAGCGAAAATTTCTTCTCTCGTAAGGCTTTTGTCGCCTACCAATAACTTTTCAATTAGCGTATTCGATTTTTTAAAAACAGCAGCATCCAGGCCTATTTGCTTGCCATGCGTCTTCATTTTTGCTTTTATCCGAGCGGCTGATAATGCAATCATCCAATAAACATCTTCTGCAGCAATAAGATGCCAAGTAGGCCGTAGCACATGTGTACGAATAATGTCTGCATCATCCAAAGCCTGCTGGACAGATGCATCGGTAGCACCAAGAACCCGAATGCCCACAGCCCACTTGGCCATATTAAAATCTTGGGCCTGCATCGCTCCCATTTTACCCACTAGGCCTTTAATAGAGTTAGATTGTGGGGAGCCGACTTGCTGATTCGCCAGCCGCATGTTTGCAATTTCGGTCAATGTCATATTGCTCCCGTTTTCTAAGATGGGTGTATACTCGAGGCGACCTTAAACTCTTATCTGTTATGCGAATGAATGAACAATCCGTGAATGCTTTTATTTTCAAATGCATTCCGGATTGCAATGGCAAAAAGATTCGCTACTGAAAGTACTTTTATTTTAGAAGACGTTTGTTTTAACGGTATAGTGTCGCAAACAACAAGCTCTTCCAATACACTATTTTCAATGTTTTCATAAGCATTGCCGCTCAAGATGGGATGGGTACAAAGCGCCCTTACACTTCTAGCGCCTTTCTCTTTGAGCAATCCTGCAGCTTTGCACAATGTGCCACCTGTATCGCAAATGTCATCAATTAGTACTACGTCACGGTCGGTTACATCTCCAATTACCGTCATGCTAGCTATTTCGTTTGCACGTTTACGGTGCTTGTCACAAATAACCATTTCTGCGTTAAAGTAGCTGGCCACTTCCCGAACACGATTGGTACTGCCCACGTCGGGTGCGGCAAAAATGAGGTTTGGAAGATCTAATTGCCTTATATACGGAATGAAAATAGCCGAGCTATCCAAATGATCCACAGGTATATCAAAGTAACCCTGAATTTGCGGAGCGTGCAAATCCATGGTAATAATACGGTCGGCCCCAGCAGCGGTAAGCATATTGGCCACCAATTTAGATCCGATGGCTACCCTCGGGCGATCCTTTTTATCTTGCCTACTAAAGCCATAATAAGGCATCACTGCAATTACCTTATAAGCAGATGCCCTACGTGCAGCATCGATCATAAGCAGCAATTCCATAAAATTATCGGTTGGGGCAAAGGTGCTTTGTATCAAAAATATATAATCACCCCTTACACTTTCCAGATACTCAACACCAAATTCGCCATCACTAAAATGTTGGATGTTGATCCGTCCAAGTTTGCTACCGAAATCTGTTGAAATTTTTTCTGCGAGGTATTGCGATTTCAAACCAGAAAAAATCCTTGCTTGTTCACTCATAAAAGATTTATTATTGTGGAATAGTAAACACTCGAAATTCTCAGAGCCGGCAGTTTAATTAACGTTGGATTGATAAGAAAAAAAGTGTTTAACATACGTCTTGATTAAATCAAAAATCGACTATCGATATTGCTGCGAAGATATTGGTTTGGCCCACCCATAAAAAAATGAATCATGGAAAATATATCAACTGTTTCCAACTCTATAAAAAATTGGGCCGAGGACGACCGTCCAAGAGAAAAAATGATTCAGAAAGGTGCCGCTGCCCTTAGTAATAGTGAGCTGCTGGCGATACTTATCAATAATGGAACCAAGAACAAATCTGCATTAGACCTGGCAAAAGAAATTTTAAAATTGGGCAAGGACAATATCAACGAACTTGGCAAGCTTACCATCAAAGAATTACAGAAAGTAAAAGGGATTGGCGTGGCCAAGGCCGTAACCATTTCTGCATCACTAGAACTAGGTCGCCGTAGGCAAGGTGCTGAAGCACTGATAAAGCCTAGTATTACCACAAGTGCTTCGGTGGCAAATTACTTAAAAAGTATTTTGCATGATCGAAACGAGGAAGTGTTTGTCGTATTGTTTCTTAACACCGCACATAAAATAAACGGTCATCAAATTGTAAGTAGTGGAGGCATTACCGGCACCGTTGCCGATCCAAGGGTCATTATGAAAAAAGCTTTGGAGGAAAACGCCACCCGAATTATTTTAAGTCATAATCACCCTTCAGGCAACGTAAAACCAAGCCGAGCCGATATAGACCTGACCGAAAAAATAAAGAGTGCCGCCAAATTCTTCGACATTTTAGTACTAGACCACATTATAATAAGCAATGAAGATTATTACAGTTTTGCAGATGAAGGAATAATGTGAATTTACTTATAAATTCAAATTACGAATTACGATTGCTAGCTATAGATAGTGGCATGATTTATACCTAGTAATCATCTTGGAGAGCTGGCTCTAGATCACCGCCTTCGTAATTCGTAATTTGAAATTCGTAATTATTTAAGCCTGCGCAGTTGGGCCACCAAAATTCATTGGCAATTCCACTTGTTCCAGGTCTTGGATTGGGCCATGACTCTCTTCAAAGCGGCTTATATTTTCTATCAAGGCCTTCATAAAGCGTTTGCTATGTTGTGGGGTCATAATCAATCTACTTTTCACCTTGCTTTTGGGTGTGCCAGGCATTACGTTCACAAAATCAATCACGAATTCTGCATGGCTATGGGTAATAATGGCAAGGTTGGCATATTGGCCTTCTGCCACTTCCTCGCTGATTTCTATATTTAGTTGGCTATTGTTTGGGGTGCCATTGTTATTGTCGCTCATGTATGATGTATTTGTGGCGAAGGTAATAGTAAGCAATAAAAAAGCCACCGATAAAATCGATAGCTTTTTTGAAAATCTGGCTATTGTAATATCATTAATTTTTCTTCAATACTTCCTCTATTACACGCCACGCCCCTGCTGTATTTGTATAACCGTACCGTAGGTAAAACGTTTTTGTTGCAGGATCCCACGTGTTGTTGTAAATGGTTGGTGTACTTCCTGCGAATGGTGTATATCCACTTCCGGCGGGCAAGCCAGGCAAATCGGTTACAGGATTACCCGGCGCTGCACCAGGGCCAGGGCCTATTGTTACCTTATTGGCTGCGTCAATAGTAAGCGTAACATAATATATAACAGCACCCTGATTTACACCATCAAAATCGCCCAATTCGGTATACACCGAATTGGCTCCATTCGTTGTGCAGGTTTTAGCTGATCCCGTTGGAATAGCACGTGGAGCGGAAGGATGATAAAAATATCCTTTTGAAGAAGTATAGTCTCCATCCCATTGGTTCAATGCTAATACTTGAATAACCAGCCTGTTTTGCGTATCGTCGCCGTGAACTGTTGCACCATCCCCGCTAACACCTACGATTGATACACCGAGTGCATTTCCGCCAGCAAATTTTGCTGGGTTAAAAGCCACACGAAAAGTTCCGGTTCTTTTACCCACCCCGATGGTGGCAACTTCATCTACAAAGTAGTATCCAGAAACCGGCATAGATTGCAAGGAGTTTCCAATGCTATTCGTGTTATTGTAATTGATAATTGCATTCTCATCGCTTTTCAAAGTCACTTTTATGGGCGCAGATGCAGTACCAGTAGTGTTTCCAACTTTTACCTCAAACGTTAAGGTATCCCATGCATTTGCAAATGGTATACTCTCGCTGGCGATACCATAATCACTACCATCTGTGTAATTATTGAATGAGATTAATTTGGCACCAGCGTACTTTACATCATCAGTATACATATTGTCTTTCTTCTTACAAGAAAAAAACAATATTGCGATTGACCCAAACAAAAAAGCTTTTACAATATTAAAATTAATACTCATAAATTAAAATTAAGCGATTTAAAATTACAATTTGTCCCACCAAACGCGACCGTCGATTGAGTTTTTATTACCATATGCTGCAATGGCAGCGTTATAATTGGCGGCGTTCAAAGTTCCCTCATCCAATGGATAACCCCAGCGCCTCGGAATCATTTTAGAGTCATTTACCGCAAATGGGGCAGGAGTAAGTGCTGGTACCCCCGTACGCCTCCACTCTGCAAAAGCCTCTATACCATTGGGGTACAAAGCTATATATTTTTGCAAGGCTACTTTTTTCACGGCATCAGATACATTACTTGCGTTCATCAGCACAGATGCTTGGGTAGTATATGTATTAATCGCATTCGCATCCGTTATACCGTTTTGCTGCATATTCAATGTAATCGCAGATTCGTAATCTGTTTTTGCATTTCCGGTTGTCCATCCCAACAGGACTGCTTCTGCCCGAGTCAAAAGTACCTGTGAAGCAGTTAGTAAATACCCAGGGCTGTTTTGTTGATAAAAAGCGGTACCCATTTTTGAATATGAGTTGGATGAAGTCCAAGAAGCAATACCTGCAGGATCCAAGCCATAAGGAAGGCCGGCATATGTTGTTCCTGTACTTGGTCGTGCATATACTGGCAAACGTGGGTCATTGCTGTAGTTAAGCAAATCAACAAAGAAACTCGTCAGTCCTATAGGTTCGTCATTTACAATATTATTATTCCACGGATTGCGATAATTAATATCATTTAAATATGGAAAACTTACATTATCTGAATTTGTAGCAATGTATCCCCCATTTGCAGTTAAGGCTTCAGTGTATTCTGCCCTTCCTTTTGTAGGATCAATCTTGCTTAACCGTAATGCTAAAACCATGCGTAAGGAATTTGCGAATTTTTTCCACTTGGTTGCGTCGCCCTTGAACATGATATCACCTTTAAAAACAGCTCCTCCATCAAATTGTGCTACCGCTTCCTTAAGTTCCTTGAATAAATCATAATAAATATCCTTTTGTGCATCATACTTTGGCGTAATTATACTTGGGTTACAAGCTTGAAAATATGGTACATCACCCCAACGATCTGTAACAATTGAAAAGAGGTATGCCTTCCAAATCCTTGCAGATGCCAATTGATTGTTATTAGAGCCATTAGCAGCAGCTACAGTTTTCTTATCCCCGGTATTATACTCGATTATAGTTGTTAAATCCATCAGCGGCCCTGAATAATAAGAACTCCATTCTCCAAAGGTATTTTGATATAATTGGTCATCTGGATAAATTGCTTGACCAAAATACTGCACGAAAAACGTTGCCTCTTTATACCCAACGGTTAGTAAATCACCATTTACAGTGGTGGCATTGCCCCTTAAGCAGCTTTTTACTAGTGCATTAGTAAAAAGAAAAGAAGTATTGGCAGTGGTGTTTACGTTTGGGTCTGGATTATGTAAGTATTCATCTTTGAATTTGCTACATCCAGAAAGTACCCCTATTAATAATGTAAAAGCTATTATCTCTTTAAATTTCATTTTATTGATATTAGGCGTAAAAGAATTAAAATCCAATTTTAAGGTTGATACCTAAGGATCGTGTACCTGGTTGTTGTCCATTTTCAGCATAAGTTTCAGCTATTTCTGACGGATCAATACCACGATTTTTGGTATAAATGAGCCAAAGATTGCGAGCAACCATTGAAATGCTTGCTTTTTTAATGGTTTTAGACAAGCTACCCAATTTTTTCACTGGAATTTCGTAGCCCAAACTAACTTCTCTCAATTTTAGATACGAAGCGTCAAATATTGAGTAATCCCAAATGTTGTTAGAGCTTAATTGACGGAAATAATCATAAGCACGAACATAGGTGTCATAAGGCTTTCCGTTGTTCAATACACCATATACATGCACACCACCGCCTTGTGCAAGTGGTTCCCTTACATTAACTCCCTTGTCATTGATATCAGCGGTTTCCTTTGTCAATCCACTATATTTCCCATTCATATCTGTGAAGGAAAAATATTTGCCACCCTGTTGAAAGTCCAAACTTGCGCTTAAAATAATCCCTTTGTAATTAAAGGAGTTAAAAATACCACCAGTATAATTTGGCAAAACTGTACCGAAGTTCACATTTTCTTCTGTTTCATATAGTCCATCCATTCCGATTACTGGTAATCCGTTGATTCTTTTCACACCTGCTGGAGAGCGAATTTGTCCCCATTGTTGGCCAACAATTCCGGCAATAATTGGCTGTGAAACATAATTCGAATAGATGGTGAACAAGTTCGTTTGGTCTGATACCTTTTTAACGACTGACGTATTGGTTGCCCAGTTAAAGGATACGTCCCAAGTAAAGTTTTTACTTACTATTGGTCTAACATTTAATTCCAGCTCAATACCATGCCTGTTTATTTCCCCAGCATTAATTACACCCGCTAAATATCCGGTAGCTGAAGAAATGTCCGTGCTCACAATTTCATTTTTCCGCGTTTCATTGTAATAAGTGGCCGCTATACCAATACGATCTCTAAAAAACCGCAGTTCTAATCCAGCTTCATACGAAGTATTTATGGGAGCAACGATGTTTGGAGAAATTAGCGAGTTAGGTACGCCGCTTAATGTATCTGTGTTACCATAAGGAATTGTGCCCTTTGCATATGTTACCTCAAGTGCGTATGGTGCTAAGGGGTCTGTACCAATTTGAGCTGCGCTGACGCGTAGTTTACCGTAGCTTAATGGAGAGTTTTTGACAAAGTCGCTAAATATGAAACTTAAACCTGCAGATGGGTAGAAGTATGAGTTTTTGCCTTGGGGCAATGTTGAGCTCCAGTCATTACGACCAGTAAGGTCCATAAAAAGGAAATCTTTATATCCAATTGTAGCTCTTGCAAACAAGCTTCTTACTTGACGATAATTTTTTACTGCGGAACGGCTAGGGGTTGATGCAGAATTGCTTATTTCGAAAGTATCTTGCTTCACTAAACCCCCATTTGTAGATCTTGAAGAATCATCACGACGAATATCCAGCACGTTACCACCTCCAACAACATCGATGCTGAAATCACTGATTTTTTTAGAATATTGGCCAATTAATTCAAAGTTTTGCTCAGTGTATTTGGTATTGTTATTTCGATATTTACTATATACAGGCGAAACTCCAAGCTCGTCAGCAGAATAGCCAAATGTACCTTGACTTTGCTCCAAAATGAAAGGAAGTTTAGTCTTGAGCTCTGTTGTACGGTAATTCATACGGTAAGTACCCGTTAATTTCAAATCCTTTGTAATCTTATAAGCTAAAGCTGCATCGCCCATTATTCTTAGACGGTTTGTTTTGTTATCCAAATTATCTAACCAAGAATAAGGGTTGTACCAAAAAGCAGGATTATTTATAGCTACGCTTGGTGTCGACCAATTATCATCACTAATATTCCAACTAGCGAGGTTTCCATTTGGCGTACGTAAATTTCGAAGCTTCTTCATTATCCCCATATCCAAATTTCTGTGAAACCAAGAACTGAAGCTGCCCGTGGTATTGTTTGCATAGTTGTCAGAAAAGTCTCCTTTAAAATTCTCTATCGTAACACCAATATTCGTGGAAAACACCAATTTGCTTGTAATGTCAAATGAGTTTTGAGTAGAGATGAAGTGTTTTGTCTGATCGCTATTTGGAATGATGCCTTTTCTCGTCAAATAAGTATATCCAACCCGACCGCTCCACCATTTTCCTCCTTTGCTCAAAGAGATATTGTTATTTGTTGTGAGCCCAGTTTGGTAAAAATCTTTAATGTTATTGGGTTGGGGTGAAAATGCAGCTGGCTTATAAGAGCCATCATGCCCGCCATAAAACGCATACCATGGAATATACGGTTGTCCATTCATTTTCGGCCCCCAGCTTGCATCATCATAATATTGTTGACGTGGAATACCTTCAAGGGCCTTCCATTCAATAGGCTGTCCAGCTTTATAGACATATTTACTTTCTGCCCAAGCATTGTTGGGGTCGGGGCTATTTCCGCCACCGTACACATTTTGATAGTCTGGAAGTGTAGCAACCTTTTCGATAGTAGTGGTAGAATTGAATTCAATACTAAGTGGTTTACCTTTTCCGGCTTTTTTAGTTGTTATAATAATTACTCCACCAGTGGCTCGTTGTCCATACAATGCGGTTGCATTTGGACCTTTCAGTACGGCCACATTGGCAACATCATCCATGTTAATGTCGGAAGCGTTGGTTACAATAGTTCCATCCACAACATAAATTGCCTGGTCATCGCTAACACCTGCAACACCACGTAACCGTACTGTACCATTGCTACCGAGTTTAGAACCAGCTTGCCCGTTAACCTTCACACCCGCAATCTTTCCAGAAAGAGCAGAGGTAAGATCAGTTTCCCGAGTTTGAGTTAAACGTTCTCCAGATATTTGCTGTACGGCATAAGGTGTTGATTTTACAGACCTTCTAATCCCCAGCGCAGAAACAACAACGGTACTTAACTCAGTATTACTTTTTACAATTGTAACATTGTAGATATTGCTACTACCCGTTATTTTCACTTCTTTATCTACCGAACCAGTTGCGCTCACAATCAACACTGTCCCTTCTTTCACTTCTATTTTAAAATTACCGTTTGCATCTGCAGAAACACCCGCTTTACCATTCTTCACTTTAATAGAGGCAAATGGAACTGGATCGCCTTTATCGTCGGTAACGGTGCCTGTTACCACTCGGTTCTGTGCAAATGCCAAGGTTGTACATAGCACCAACATCACCACCAGGGATACAACTTTTCTCATGTTAGTTAGTTTATTTTAGACTTGTAAATGTAAAGGAATAATGAATTAAAAGTTAAATTCTGGTTGCACTAGCTAATAGACTGTTAGTCAAAAAGCGCAGCATTCATTTGATTTACTCTTTATAAATCTGGATTTTATAAACTTTTAATTTGAGTGTGATATGTATTAACGCCAACACTTTTATGGACAACATTGGTTTTGGAAGTGCTGCGTAATTTGGAAAAAATGGGCTTTTGTAATACTCTTTCAGTAAATGGATAGGCTATGTAAACACCGTGCTGATTTTAAAATTGATACATCACCTGAAATTTTATTTCGGTTTTGTGCGGTCCGCTAATTTTGTCGTTTCCCGAGCCTATCGATTCGATTCCTGGATATAATGTCTGCGAAATCCTGAACCACGTTGCTAATTTTTTACTTACATCATAATTTATATTCAAATAATATCGATAGCCTTTCCCAAAAACAGGTGGAATAGAAAAGCTGTACAATACATCATTTTCATAGGCATATAAACGGCTGTCGTAACTATCGCTCTCAAAATATTGTACCCGCACATTTGCAGAAATGGGTTTCATCAGGGGTTTATAAAATACATCTGCAAACAACAAAAATCCATTCTCTGGCTTGCTACCTTGCTGATCCAACCATAAAACTTCGGCCCTGCCACGAATAATAAAGGACGACGTAACCTTGTAAGAGAAATGTGTACGCCAGTTTTGTTTGGGCCTGCTATCCGTTACATGCATCGGCAATCCGGTTTCCGATAAGTTGATGGGCTTCGACTGATAACTGAACCGAGAATACATTTCTACCTGTTTGTTGGGCTTCCAAGTAAGCTGCGCCAAGTATTCAACCCCTTTCGATGGACAATCAACACGGTACCGCAACCATGGAAAAGAAAACAGATCCGCATACATGTCTATGCGGATGCCCGTACGTGGCCGAAGTTCTAAGCCCATATACAATCCATTCTCATTGACGGGAGCAGTACTTTCCGTAAAGGCGGCCGCATACAAACTACCATAAGAGCGGCTGATGTTTCTATAAAGCAAGGAAAAATCAGCTTTTGCATCCAAACTGCTCATCAAGCCATGCACCATAGCTATATCTCCTTGAGCGTCTGTAGCTACCTCGCCAAACATGTGAAGGTTGCGATGGGTATATCCATAATCCAAGCTTGCATTCGAAATAGAAGTGCCACCTATAGCAAACGTGTTATAGGGTTCCGCACCTTTTTGTAACGGTTTACTCAATTGATGTTGCACCATATTTAAGCCCACATGGATATTTTTCTGTTGGAAGGAAAAGTTGCCTCCATAAGATAATTCTTTGATCATGTTCCTATCCTCATTTTCGCCTATGGTTCGATGGTAACCACTTGTTTGTATGGACGATACGTAATCTTCAAAATTTAGAGAATCAGCCGGGATAGCGTTCGCCGAAAGGCTTTTGTAAGATGCGAATACTGTGGCTTGCCAATTTTGTTTGCCAATGGTAACACCTAGGCCACGATCAAAATTGAATTCGCCGGCAGAATTGTATGGTCGCAGTGTCTCAGCTTGTCTTTTGATACCCATGGCATCAGCGCTTTTACGAAAGGCGAGCGACTGCCAGCTGGTTAATCCCTGGCCCATATTTACTGTAAAATCACCTATGGCCAACTGCTTGATGATACCTAAGTTCCGTGCAAATAAGTGGAACGAGTAAAAGTCGAACCCCATCTTTTGGTTGCCCTTAAATAATTGCTCACCTGCATCCTTATCAGCCAATAATCCATATTGAAGCAAATTTTTATATTGATATCTATAACGAATCAATATGCGCTGCCGTCCGCCTTTGTATTTGGGTCCGGTACTGTCCGAAGCCATAAATCCGTTTGCTTTTTCTAGCACTTGAGATACCCGGGCCAGTAGGGTATTTTCTCCGTGGGAGAAACGGATTTTTATATCTTCTTTTAAACCAATGGCATTCCCAACGGTGATAAATGGCCGAATTCTTCGTATTGTTTCGAGATCCCAACCTGGAACGGCTTGTAATTCATAAATGCTGATGAGCTTGCCCAACAACTGGCGATATTGCACAAAGTGCTGAATTTGTAATGGCTTTAGAAAAATAAATACTTTTAAATCGCTTTCAGTGGCCGCATTTAAATCCATTGGATGCCGACGATAATCATCAAACTGCTGTAAATAACTATCATCCTCGGTCTCGCCTTCATTTGCATCTGCCAAATTTTCTAGCTGTTGCTCAAGCATGGTGTTTGTCAGTGTATCCGTTTGCGACCAACAAACATTACAACCCATCAAACAAAACAATACGAACGCAAGCGGTTTCAGCATCTTGATATTTTTTGTAGGTTATAGTTGGCTATTGGCTATGTGTTGCATCAACCGATTTATCCATGCGCAAACCATCCTGTTGTTATGGCGCTTCGTCACCGTTACTGCTTGGGACTTTCTTTTTACCAAAGCCAAACAACAATAACAATCCGGGGCTAATGCCTAATTGAGGATGATAACTAGCGGTAAGGTCTACCCTACAAGTGGCAAGATTAAAACCAAGGCCAGCAAAGTAACTTGAGCTGGACGAAGCAATGCCGGCCCTAGCAAAAAACTGTTTCATAAAACGGTATTGAATGGCCACATTGACGTTCGTTGGTAAATCTTCATCCTTTACCAGCTCTCCACTTATATATAGTTTGTCAGATGCTTCGTACCCCAACCCAAATGAATATTGCGCAGCGATTTTTTCGTCCTTTGCTTTGCTCCATTTACTGCTTAGAGGATTGTAGATATTGATTCCTACATGAATTTTTTCCGTTAAATGGAATAACGCACCTACGGACGCATTGATGCTGCTTGCTTTTCCGTATCCATTTCCTTGGTTAACCGAATGATAATTGAATTGTACACCAATGTCTACTTTTTCGCTCAAGGCCATTCCATACCCAAGCGACAATTGCATTTGATTGAAAAGGGAGAATCCAAAATAATTCAAGTGTACGCCAAAACCTCCCTTCGAGGTAGGCAAACCAACGGATGCCGCATACAAATTCAGCTGTCCGAGCATAAACCGTCGTTCGCCATAAATGCCCGCTGAAGACTGCTGCAGTAATGCCAAAGCCGCAGCGTTGTTTCTGGTAGAATATAGGTCTACATAGTTTTTTGAATAGGCGCCCAATGCTGGATATCGAGCAACCATGGATTGGCTGATAGGCTGAGCATTGGCCCATGTGCCCATAGTGATGGCAATAAAGATAGACAGCAGCTTTCTCAAGCGGTTGAATTTAGAAGTTAGTAAATAAGAAGATTGGAGATAATCGCAATTGGCCTTGCGTGGCAAAAAAATAAAAGCCTGAAAATCATCAAAAGAAGAAAACAGCAATAACCTTGTTTAATTAAATGCTCTTTGCAAATATGCAAAAGATAACAATAATAAGCAACATTTATTTGAAAATGTATTTCTCATAAACCTATCGTGAACAATCGGTTTTGAAACCTTGATAAGTAAATAATGTAAAAGCAAGTAGTAGAAGCATGTTCAACTGTTGAATGCTCCTGAGCTTTGCGGATTGGGCGAAATTGTTCTTCTCGTAAATTTATCAAGCGGTGCGTATTAAACCTGTGGTATCTTTGCGGCATGGAATTATTAGACGGCAAACTGGCATCGGCGGCCATCAAAGCATCCCTGAAGGAGAAAACGGCAGAAAGGATACAGGCAGGAAAAAAGGCACCCCACTTGGCTGCTATTTTAGTCGGTTCTGATGGAGCAAGTGAAACTTACGTAGCAAGCAAGGTTAAAACCTGTGCTGATCTTGGTTATGGCTCTACGATGGTGCGGTACGATGCTACTGTTTCGCAAGAAGAATTGTTGCAAAAAGTATTGGAGCTGAATAACAACTCAGATGTGGACGGCATCTTGGTGCAACTTCCGCTACCAAAGCATATTTCAGCAGATAAGGTTATCGAGTCAATCGATCCTTCAAAAGATGTGGACGGCTTCCATCCTATTAATGTAGGAAGGCTCACGTTGGGTTTACCCACTTTTGTATCTGCCACGCCATATGGGGTAATGTTACTATTGGAGTATTACAACATACCGACCAAAGGGAAAAATGCGGTGGTGATAGGCCGCAGCAATATTGTTGGCCGGCCAATGAGCATCTTGTTAAGTGGACAGTCTGACTATGGTAATTGTACGGTGACGCTCTGCCATTCATCTACCCAAAACCTACAAGAAATCTGTTTACAGGCCGATATTATTGTTGCCGCATTGGGTAAAGCTGAGTTTTTGAAAGCAGATATGGTGAAAGAAGGAGCGGTGGTAATTGATGTAGGCATTACACGGGTACCTGACAGCAGTAAAAAGTCTGGCTACAGCTTAAAGGGTGATGTTGCCTTTGATGAAGTGGCAGCCAAAGCATCGTTTTTGACCCCAGTGCCCGGAGGCGTAGGTATGATGACAATAGCCGGACTCATGCAGAACACATTTGAAGCATGTGTTAGGCGAGAACAATCAATCAAATTAAAAAATCAAAATTAAAAATTAAAAAACGACCGCTTTTATTGCTTGCGGGCTTTTAATTTTTACTTTTTAATTTTTACTTTAAAAAATGGTTTCTACAAAAAACATACAGTCAACGGTAACTACTTTACCGGTAATGGAGGCGTTCTATACACTACAGGGTGAGGGATATCATGCGGGTAAAGCTGCTTATTTTATTCGCTTGGGCGGATGTGATGTAGGCTGTGTATGGTGCGACGTGAAAGAAAGCTGGGACAAGGATGCACATCCAAAACTGACTATAGAAGAAATATTGGGAGCAGCCACAGTTTTTGAAGGTCGTATAGCAGTAATTACTGGCGGCGAGCCCTTATTGCACAACTTGGATGAACTAACAAAAGCTTTGCGAGTAGCAGGTTTCAAAACCAATATCGAAACTTCTGGTTCATCACCTATAAGTGGCTATTGGGATTGGATATGTTTGTCGCCGAAAAAATTCAAGGCACCATTGCCAGAGATTTTGCCTTTGGCAGACGAACTAAAAATCATCGTTTTCAACAAAAGCGATTTTGCTTGGGCAGAACAATATGCAGCACAAGTTAGCGCTAAGTGCAAACTATATCTACAACCCGAGTGGGGCAAGCGGGAACAAATGACGCCCATAATTGTAGAATATATCAAAGCAAACCCTAGATGGCAATTAGGCTTGCAAACGCATAAATATATTGGTGTGCCATAAGCTAGCGATGGCATTGTCTCAAAGTATTTTTCGTATTGTATTGTTTAAAAGGGCCTCTGCGAATCAAGGTAGGGTCTTAAAAAGCGCAAACGTCATTCACATCCAAGTACAAAACTCTATGGCTTTTCAACACGATAAAATCGTTCCATTTAAAACTGCGGACGAAGGAAAAAAGGAACAAGTGGCCAAAATGTTTGACCAGATTGCATTTCGGTACGACTTTATCAATCGTTTTTTAAGTGTGGGAATAGATATTGGTTGGCGCAAAAAAGCGCTTCGCCAATTGAAAGACCTGCAGCCTAAAAAAATATTAGATGTAGCCACAGGTACAGCAGATGTTTCGTTGCTTGCCTATCAGATATTAAAGCCTTCTAAAATCATCGGTATCGATATTAGTGAGGGTATGTTAGAAGTTGGTCGTAAAAAAATAGCCGCAAAGCATTTAGAAGATGTAATAACGCTACAGCAAGGCGACAGCGAATCAATCACTTTTGCCAACGAAACTTTTGATGCAGTGACCGTTGCTTTTGGGGTTCGAAATTTTGCCAATTTAGAAAAAGGTCTTGGGGAAATGCGAAGGGTACTCACAAAGAACGGTAAAGCTGTCATTTTAGAATTCAGTAAGCCGACAGCGCCGGGCATCAAATTTTTCTACCGCTTATATACCCGCATCATTGCGCCACAAGCTGGCAAAATGATTGCTAATAATAAAGATGCCTACCAATATTTAAACGATAGCATCGAAGCTTTTCCAGAAGGAGATGCATTCTTAAAAATCATGCAGTCTGTTGGGTTTAAAAATGTGTATTGCAAACCGTTGAGTTTTGGTATTTGCACGGTGTATTGCGGAACGAAATAGAGCGTATCGATTCAAAGCGACTTGATAACAAAAGATAGTTTTCGCCAATTGTAATAAGAATCCATTTAAGGTAACTATAGCCGACCTATTACAAGTTTTAAAGTAATAATAAAATAAGAGGCAACCAAAATGTTTTGGTTGCCTCTTATTAGTTTGACTATACTGACTTACTGATTAGTATCCAGGATTTTGTTTCAAATTTGTATTAACGGTAGTTTCAGCTTCAGGGAAAGGAAGAAGAAAGCGTTTGTCGCCTACAGGTAAAGTTGTAAACACATAAGGTACGCCAGTGCCATCTGCCTTATCACCCTTAGTTCCATCCCGAACAACAGGCAAATTTCTACGTTTAAGATCCCAGAAACGGTCGCCTTCAAATGCAAGTTCCAAGCGTCTTTCTTTATAGATTTCATCCAACAAGGCTTGTCCAGTTAACCCTACTATTGGGGTAAAACCAGTGTACCTGTTTGACTTTAAAAGATTTAAATCTACAAGCGCAGCTGCCATGTTACCCGACATATAGTAAGCTTCCGCACGATTTAGCAAAACCTCTGCAGTGCGTAACACTTTTGCATCTACTACACCTAATGCTTTGCCTGCAACACCACCGGCGTATTTAATTACATTGTTATAGTTACTTCCAAGATAAGCACTTGTGCGGATATATGTGTTAGTCCGAACGTCAGCTGCAGTAAATAACTGCCTGAAATTATATTCCACAACATATTCGGATTTTATAGCACCAGATACCGTTTGGTAGTAATTAACGCCTTGGGTATTGACATTGTCTACTGCTGTATTATATACCTTGAACAACACACCAGCTTCAGTCTGATCTGTCCAAATCGATGGAAAAGTAGTGATATCTGGTAGAACCGGAGTGGCACCAAGTGCGGTGTTTGATGCAGTTATACACGCTGCGTAATCGCCTTTGTATAAATTAACCCTAGACAATAAACCTGCAACAGAGGTTCTTTTCAAACGTCCAGTGCCATTATCAGCATTAATTAAAGTCAATGCAAGGTTTAGGTCAGCAATAACTTTATCATAAAAACCTTTTACTGGTTCTTTTGCAGGTTTGATGGTGGATTCAGTTGTTGTAACATAAGGCAACGTTGAATCTGCAGCACCAGCATTTACATACGTTTTGCTGTACACCCTTGACATATCAAAATAGACCATTGCTCTTATGGCCAATGCTTCTGCTTTCGCATTGTCATGAAAAGCTCCAGCAGGAAAACGGTCAATATTTTCCAATATTGCGTTTGCACGCCTTACCATGGTGTAACCACCAGCGAACAAAGGATACGTAGCGTTGGGTTGATAACGCCATTCACCGTAAACTTTTTGTGTTAAACGGCCACTTTGATTAATAATTAAATTGTCGGCCAATACATCGGCCACAATATTCCAAGTGCCATTATAGTATGAACCAGATGCCCTAATACCATAATACATGCCTCGTACAGCTAGGGTAATGTCATCTTGCGTATTGAATGCTTGGGATGTTTCCTCTGCATTATACGGGTAAAGATCCAATTCCTTCTTTTTGCAACCTATTAAAGTCGCAACCAAGAAAGAAACCGATAATAAATATTTTGCTTTCATAATTGCTTTGATTTTTAGAATTTAATATTTGCGCCTACAGTAACAGACTTGAATTGAGGATAGCTATACAACGTATAAACACCTGGATTAACAGTAGTTGATTCTCCATTTGATTCTCCAGCTTCTGGCAAACCATGGTATTTGGTTTTCAACCAAAGGTTAGTTCCTTGCAAGAAGAAACGGAATCCTTTTATTTTTAATTTGCTAGCAAGTCTCGACTCTAAGTTGTAACCAATAGTCAAGTCACGCAAAGTTATATAGTCTCCTTTTTCAAGATACCTATCAATATCGTAAGTTGCGTTTTGAGTAGGGTCTTTCAAGTTGGCAAATTGAGCATTGTCTCCAGCTTTTCTCCAGTAATTCAACGCATCTGTAAATTGGTTATTATTAATGCTTTCGCCATCAGATACGCCGGTTTGGTATACATAGTTCATGATATAGTTTCCACCGCTATAATAGAATTGGGCACCAAGATCAAACTCTTTGTAACGGAAGGAAGTATTAATGCTACCGAAATATTTAACTTGGCTTGATTTACCTGACAATGTCACTGCTTGTGAAGATGAATAAACGGAGGTCTTCGTTCCATCAATATTATAATACTCATTTTTACCAGTAGTTGCGTTTACCCCAGCATAACGCACCATCTTGTAAGTATTGATGGCTTCACCAACCTTATAATAAGCTAAACCACCAGAATTTAAGTTCAGAACGTCATTGACATATAAATCTGTTATTTCATTATCGTTATTAGAATAGTTACCAGAAATATTCCAAACAAAATCCTTTTTACGAATAACGTCCAAGCTCAAAGAAATTTCATACCCTTTATTTCTCATGCCCCCAATGTTTCCATTGTAAGAAGTAAAACCAGTTGTTGTTGAAACGTTTACTGGATATAAAAGTGCCTTCGTTTTTCTGTTGTATAAATCAATGGTACCAGTAAGCCTATCATGGAATAAACCGAAGTCCAATCCGATATCGGTATTGTTGTTCTTTTCCCATGTAAGGTCAGTATTTGCAAGCTGGTTTGGTGAAGACGCTGGTTGACCGTTATAATTTACATTCAATGCATATAAACCCAATGCAGCATAATTACCAATGCCAGAAGTGTTACCGGTGGTGCCGTATGATCCTCTCAATTTCAAGCTACTAATTACATTAACCCTGTCCATGAAGCCTTCGTTCCTAATATCCCAAGCCGCGCCAACTGCTGCAAAATTTGCAAATTTTACATTGGCACCAAAGCGTGAAGATCCATCCCTTCTTCCACTAACGTTCAAGAAATATTTTTTCCCAAAATCATATGTTGCGTTAGCAAAGTAAGAAATAAGCGACCAATCTGACCGTGAAGTTGTAGCTGCTATTGGCGTGCCACCATTTTCCAAAGTATTAACTGAAGAAGTAGGGAAATTCCTAGAAGTAAGAGAATAGCTATAAAACTTGTCTTTGGTAAATTCTGTACCAGCTAGCAAATTGATGGAATGTTTGCCTCCAAGACTTTGAGCCCAGTTAGCAGTATTGGTAAAAACATACAAAAAGTCACGGTTACCGTTGTCTCTTTTTTGGTTATACCCAAGAGTTAATGCTAGATAAGATCCAGGTTTCAAATAGTATTCTTGAGATAAAGTATTGTAATTGATCCCCAATTGACTTTTCAAAGTTAAATGTTTAAGCATTTTTACTTCAGCAAACAAGGTAGAATAACTTGAAATCCTATTGATATCGTTGGGGTTATTATCCGTGGTTTCCATGGCGTTTTGTCCCAAACTTGTGTAATTATAAGTTCCGTTGTTATTGCGAAGCGGTTCGTAAGGATTCAATAACAGCGCTGCTGTATATGCAGCCTGGCCATTATAAAGCTCACGAATCGAATTTTCCCTACCGGTTGTTAAACCTAGGTTAGTACCAATTTTTAACCAATTGTAAGCATTGTATTCTATGTTGAACCTACCACCAATCTTGTTCCAGTAAGAACCATAAGTTACACCATCGTTATCGCTTTTGTTCAAAGACATGTAATATTTCACTTTGTCAGATGATCCAGAAACAGATAGCTGATGGTTTTTACCAATACCAGTTTGTAGCATATAATCTCTCCAATCGCCTACTCCGCGACTAGCGGCCAAAGTCCACAAGGCAGTCCGTTGGTCGGCGCTGATGCTAGCAAGTGTAGATGCAGCTGGAAACGCACCCGATGCAATCCTGTTAGTAATCATGGAATCCAAGATGCCGTTACCACTGTAATAACCTCCATCGAATTCATATTGAAATTTCTGCATCGAATTCATCAATGTAAGGTTTTGTAATTCCAAAGCCTTACTGCTTGCATATTGAAAAGAATAACTTACTACAGTAGCACCTTTACCTTTTTTGGTTGATACTACGATAACACCATTCGACCCACGAGAACCGTAAATAGCAGTAGCCGCAGCATCTTTTAATACCGACACATCCTCAATGTCGTCAGGATTAATTAAGCTATAAGCAGCGGTGGTGATAGGTATACCATCTGCAATAATAAGAGGCTCCGAAGAAGCATTGATAGAACCTGTTCCACGGATGCGAATAAATGCGTTGGCACCTGGTCTTCCACTTGCTCCGGTTACTTGCAAACCAGCACTTTTGCCTTGCAGCAATTGCAAAAATGAACCAATCGGTTTATCAGAAATCTCTTTACCAGCAACTGAAGTCGCTGAGCTTGTCAAATCCTTTTTCCGTATTGTTTGATAACCTGTTACTACCACTTCATCCAACACACTTTCCATAGAGCGAAGCGTAATACTAAATGAGGTATTTTTCCCAATATCTTGGGTAATAACGCCAAAACCAACCGCTGAAAAGACGAGCGATTTAGTAGAGTTTGGCACTTGCAATGTAAAAGAACCAGTGTTATCGGTTTTTGTACCCACTTTACTTCCTTTAACTAATACAGTGACATCAGGAACTGGAACTCCCTTTTCGTCCAGTACCTTGCCACTAAGCGTAACATTTTGTGCCCAAAGTTGGCCGGTAGCCAATATTAGACACAATAGCAAATAGCTAAATTTTCTCATGATGTTAGATGTTTTTTTAACAATGCGAAACTAGTAAATCAAAATGACTTAACAATTCCATGACATTTTATTTACAAAATGTGCTGCATATTGAAACGGGAAAAAATTATTTGTCACAAAATCCCATTTCATCACAATTATATTAACGCTAAGATTCGATTAATAACCCTAGCAAAAAAACACTATGTTTTCAATTTATTTGTATTAATTAAGAAGGAATCCCGCTTATATATTTGCTTTTTGCAGAATGAATAAAAATACTTGATAAGGTCAAAAATTA
>Ga0247739_10000125_pt1 | contig 25172 bp, 17 predicted proteins | sample UWRJL058202B2_FD_180943 | JGI IMG/M metagenome (GOLD analysis project Ga0247739, IMG submission 180943) | Plant litter microbial communities from Arlington Agricultural Research Station in Wisconsin, United States - UWRJ-L058-202B-2 | ecosystem: Environmental > Terrestrial > Plant litter >...
TTTCCAGAGAATCTTTCATTACATTTTCAATTTGTGCTTCCAGATTCTGTGCTCTTCCATCCCAAAACTGATTGTGTTGTAAAGAAGAATAAAGCAGGGAAGGAGCATTTCTTTTTACAAAACTATTTTCTTCAAAACCGTTGCTTTTGGCTAAACCATCAGTAAAATATTTATCAGGACTATGACACGAAGCACAGCTTTTTGATGAATTTCCGGAAAGACCAGTTTCAAAAAATAATCTTTTTCCAAGATCGATTTCCCTGGAAGAAACGGATCTTTTATCGTTTTGAAAAAAATGAGTTTCAAATGCATTTTTACTAAAAATATGGTCTGCCTGATAATTCAAAGTACCATCTTTATTCATATCAAGTTTCAGATTCCGTATCATTTTACCCAAATATTTTTGAAAAGGTAATGCGTTTTCTGTTAGGAAAGTAAGGCGGTTAAAGGTATCAAAATCCTGATTTTTGTTTAGATATTCTATTGAACGGTTTAGATAAAACCTGGCACTATCCGATTTCGATTTACTAATTTCAAAGTAAGGTGTCAGAGTTTTTTGAATAGAATTGAGGGAAGCTTCGGATTCTGCAATTCCGGTTTTTAATAATGGTGCATCAAAACCGGTAATTCCAAGTGATATAATTCTGATCAGTTCGATTCTTACACTTTCCAGAATTTGGCTATCATTTCCTTTAAACTGATATAAAAGCGAATTAAGATCATTAGCGGCCAAACTCAGAAGCCGGATTTGTTCCTGAAATTTATTTTTGTGTACTTCCGGAAGACTATCAAATAACAGCGCTTCAACATATTGTAAACCGGCTGGTTCCTGATATTCCAGATAAGGTTCTTCTATTTCATTTTTGGGAGCACGATTATAGATTCGTGACGATGTAAAGAAAAAATATTCAAGTAAATACTCAATACGTTTGTAAGCGATCCGGCTGATAATGAGTGCTTTTTTCGCAGATAGAACAGTTTCAGGTTTAGCGGAATCAATATTCTTTAATGCAATTCCCAGATCAGAAATGCTCACTGCAAATTGTTTGGAATCGATACGGAATTGAGCAATACTTTGTATTACTCCAATATCTTTTTTCTCGTGAAAAGCTGCCGCCATAATAATGACCAGCACAGAGCAGCACAATAAAAATAGTTTTAACAGCCGCTTCATATATAGGTATTTTCCAAAACTGAACCTGCGAAATAAATGATTATTGTTTGTGAAGGATTGTATTTGTAATAGGCAACCGACTTTTGAATTTGCTGAAAATAAATATAATCGCGAATATCTGAAATGGAATGGATAATATGGATCCTTCAAAACCAAAGGCGCCACCGTTCCATTCATCTGCTTTTTGGAACGAAGTAACGACCATCGAATAATAATCCTGACCGCTCACATTGAATCCAAACAAACTCTGAAAGAAATTCCAGCTAAAATGAAGTGCGATTGGCAGCCATAAATTATTGGTTACCAAGTAACACATTCCAAGAAGAATTCCTGCCAAAAATAATCCGGTGATCCCTAAGAGATCAAGATTGGGATTAGCAAAATGCATAACAGTAAACAGGACTGTGGAGATGATTAATGCCAGATACTTGTTGAATGAAATCATCAGATTGTTAAGCACATAGCCCCGGAATAATAATTCCTCCAATATTCCAACCAATACAAAATGAATTGTGGTCAGAAGAAGATTCTTTATATCAAAATCATACATTTTTATTTGTACTTTACCTGCCCAGGCTAATGATATAAGGCCAAATATCATAACTATAAATCCTATTAAAACGCCCGTTAATAAATCCATCCAAATGTAGTATTTCCTAAAGCCTACATTCACAAATTCCTTTTCATCAATATACTTTGTGAAAAGCCAGATTATCAGAACAGTACCTGCTAAATCAAAGAATTTTATGATAACTGGTTGCTCCGGATTTTGCATGACTGCATCTGGAACAAAATCTACGCCTGCCAGTCTGTATCCGACATACTGAAACAGGCCCGCAATAAGAAAGTAAGGTATAGCCAGCAAGAGAATTCTGTTCCAGCCTTTGCTACTGAATACCTGTTGTTCCAATGGATTAGGATCTTTGAAATGAAATCTGATTTGTAAAGATATGCGACTTTTTTCAATGTATATTTCTCCCTGAAAAACTATCATAAAAATCGCGTCTTATTCTTGATTATATAAACATCATGGTAAATTTTATTCAGTTTTTTCTTTGTATAATAATTAAATCCGGACACAATGAAAAAGTGTATACTATTCCTGTTATTGATTTTTACTTGCATAAATACGAGGGCACAGCAGCCTTTTTCTCATGGAAGACTGAAAGTTTCCGATAATCAGCGATATCTGGTTCATCAGGATGGAACACCATTTTTTTGGCTTGGCGATACTGCCTGGGAATTGTTCCACCGCTTAAACAAGCAGGAAGCAGATCAATATTTAATGCATCGTGCAAAACAAGGATTTACCGTAGTGCAAGCAGTGGTACTGGCTGAAATGGGTTTGAATGAACCGAATGCGCAGGGTGACTTAGCGTTAAAAGACAATGACCCTTTAAAACCAAATGAGCTATATTTCGAACATGTTGATTACATTATAAATAAAGCGGCTGAATATGGAATTGTAATAGCATTGCTGCCAACCTGGGGCGATAAAGTTTTTAAGGATACGTGGGGAAAAGGGCCGGAAATATTCAATGTAAATAATGCCGCAGGTTATGGCGAATGGATAGGGAAACGGTATAAAAATAAAGAAAATGTAGTTTGGATTATGGGTGGAGACCGCACGCCGCGCAAAGATTCTGATGATCTGAAAATATGGAGAATGATGGCGGCTGGTGTAGAAAAGGGAATAGGAGGGAATGATAAAGCATTAATGAGTTTTCACCCTCAGCCAAATGGATTGGAAATGGGCGGGTCTTCTAATTGGTTTCATGATGATAATTGGCTGGATTTTAACATGTTGCAAAACGGACATTGCCGCGACGAAATTACTTATGATAAAGTAACTTTCGTTTATAAACGCAAACCAGCCAAACCTGTTATTGACGCTGAGCCCATTTATGAAGATCATCCGGTTTGTTTTAACGCCGCAGATCTGGGAACTTCCAATGCATACGACGTAAGAAAATTTGCCTACCTCGATCTGTTTGCCGGAGCATTTGGTCATACGTACGGTTGCCACGACGTTTGGCAAATGTTTGCAGCTGGTAGAGAGCCCGTCAACGGTCCGCATTTCAAATGGCAGGAAGCACTCGACTTACCCGGTGCAAAGCAAATGACATTTGTAAAACAGCTTATGACGTCCAGACCGCTGTTAGATCGTATACCCGACCAGTCGCTGATTGAAGAGAATAATTATGGACCATCAGACCGGATCCAGGCTACACGAGGCACTGATTATGCATTTATTTATTCAGCTGCCGGACACCAGATTAGTGTTAATGCAGGTAAAATTTCAGGGAGTGAATTTGCTGCTCACTGGTACGATCCCCGAAACGGGGAAGCACGGCTGATCGGTAAATTTGCCAACAAAGGACGTCATCAGTTTAAACCTCCAACATCAGGTTATGGAAAGGATTGGATTCTGGTACTGGATGATTCTGATAAATCTTACGGATTTATTAATATCAGGAAATAATTGTGTGACTGATTTTCCGTTTTGTAGTCTAAACCGCATATAAATAAATTAATAGTCAAATTGTTCCGGTAAATTGCCGGTAACACAAAAACGGGAAATGTTAAACATGAAAAAAATACTTGTAATTGCAGCGTTTATTGCGTTTGGAACAGTTTCTTATGCACAAGATACAGCGCAGACAAAAACTGAAAAGGTGGTTGAAGCAACAAAGGCTACTGCTAAAAAAGTAGGAAAAGGTATAAAAAAAGGTGCCGGTGTTGTTGGTAAAGAAGTAAAAAAAGATGCTATTATTGTTGGAGAAGGAACTGAAAAAGTAGCCAAAAAAGTAGGTGAAGGTACGGTTAAAGCTTACGATGCTACCAAAGAAAAAGTGAAGGAAGTCACCAAGAAAAAGGATAAATAATAAATTCGTTTTTATTGATATTTTAAGAAACCTGTTCTTTCCGGACGGGTTTCTTTTTTTGTTCTGATATTTTTAATTCACTAGTACTGATACCAAAATTTCCTTTTGTATGAAGTAGTAAATTATAAATGCAGGTAGAAGTGATGTCAGCCATTAGTATGGCACAACTGAAAATCCTCAAACTGGTGAATTGAAAATATAGTGAGGAGTTGAGGTGTAATTCAGAGTCAGGTTTATTTATCTCTGTAACTAATGTTCCCTAATAAATTTCTGGTACTTATTTTCTCAATTTAGGGAAGTTATTTTTAAATGCCAGAGTTTAAATAAATGGGAAATTATAGGGGATACGATATTTGTTCCCTACCAGAAAGGCGTTACAAAATTTGTAAGTTTCGAAAAAGAACCAAATTGAAGTTCGGATAATATAAATAATACGAAATATTTATGTTGGTGAGTTAATAACGATAAATTTTTTTTATAGTCAATTTTAGGCTAGGAAAATGTCTGATCCATGCTGTATTAGCCGGTATGGTTAGGATTTTGAAATTATAATTTATGATAAAAACAGTAGCTGTTCCAGGCAATTTGCTTGGTTACTGCTATTCTATATTAACTTTTGTCTGATAAAATATTACAAAAAAATTGATATGCATTTGATTATCATGCTTTTGCAAAATATTCAAGTCCGATATACAAAAATTATTATCACGTATATTATTAAGCGTTATGTTTTGATTTGGTTCTGTTGTTAAATTAATGTTCTGTTATCCGAAAAAAGATATGGATTCCTTAACATCATGTGTTGCTTTAAATTTAATTATAATTTGTAGAGTACAATTCCCCATATTTGTATTCTAGTTTCTTTTGTAGATATTTAAATCTCTGAAATTAAATATAAGCCACACTATAAAAGCACAGAATCTGATAATTTCAGGTCTGGCACAATTGTTATATCAATTAACTACGTTTTGAAAGAGAATATTTTTTATCAGTTTAAATCTGATAGAGTATTTAAGTTGCAATCGTAGTGAAGGAGACATCGGGGTATTGACATGCGACTTCAATCTGTGTTGGGAATAATCCCTCATGAAGATCGCTGAAATATTACAAATTTATGGGGGTTTATCCGGGTGTTTGTCCAAAGGCTAAGTAAGCCTTCATCTATTGATGAGTTAAACCTTTATGGAATTTTAAATTATAATAAACCGGTACATAAAAATTCACGGGATGAAGGAGTATGCTTAAAAAATTAAATCAACATTCAATTATACCTTAAAGCTCAGCTATGAAGCGTTTACCTAAAAATTTGTTGTGTTTGTCGCATTTGCGTTGGGATTTTGTATATCAACGTCCTCAACATTTATTAACCCGTTTTTCAGAGCTTACAGCAGTCTATTTTCTGGAAGAGCCCATATTTGGATCTACGGATACACCTTATCTTACTTTTTCCCAGAGAATGCCTAATTTATGGGTTTGCGTTCCGCATCTTCCTGCAAAACAAAGTAAAACGGTTATCAATGAACAACTGAGGGAACTGCTTAAAATATTTTTTGTTAACAGAGATCCCAAAGATTTTATTTTTTGGTATTATACCCCTATGGCTTTACAATTTTCCAGCCATATCAAAGCCGGACTGACGGTATATGATTGTATGGACGAATTATCCGCTTTTAAATTTGCACCGGATGAACTGAAAACTTTGGAGAAAACGCTTTTCAATAATACTGATGTTGTATTTACAGGTGGCCATTCGTTGTATGAATCCAAAAAAATGCAGCATTATAATATTCATCCATTCCCGAGCAGCATTGATAAAAAGCATTTTTCACAAGCAAGGATCCGGGGACAGGAACCAGATGATCAAAAGTCTGTTAAGGGACCTAAAATCGGTTTTTATGGTGTTATTGATGAACGCTTTGATAGTAGTTTAATACAGGGAATTGCAGATGCAAGGCCAGACTGGAATATAATGCTAATTGGCCCAATAGTGAAAATTGACCCAGCAACTCTGCCAAAAAATAAAAACGTTCATTATTTGGGATCAAAATCCTATGACGAACTTCCTAAATATCTGTCTGGTTGGGAAGTTGCACTGGTGCCATTTTTATTGAATGAATCAACACGTTTTATTAGTCCGACTAAAACGCCTGAATATCTTTCTGCTGGTGTTCCGGTCGTTTCCACGGCTATAAAAGATGTTGTGAATCCTTATGGAAAAAATAAATTAGTATCAATTGGTGTTGATGCGGAAGATTTTGTAGAAGCCATAGAAGATTATTTGACTATGGAAGATAAAAGCAAATGGCTGAATGAAGTAGACCAGTTTTTAGTAAGCAACTCATGGGATATAACCTGCTCAGATATGACTGACGTGATGTTAGAAACATTAAGCAGTCAAAACAAAATAACAGTTTCTGTGAATAATGTTCAGAAAGTATAGTTGGTTAAAACTATGATATCATCTGTAAAACAATTAGTTTAAGTGATTACTAAATCGGATAGGAAATAAATGATGAAAGAAATTAAAAATCCGTTCAAATCATTCTGGATGGCAGGTTATGAATGTACGGATCAAATAAATAACCGTGGAAACCGCGTTGATTTTCTTCATGTTACTTCTCATTTGAGTTTAATTCAGGACGATTATAAGCTTTTAGAAAGTTTCAATATAAAAACTGTAAGAGAAGGGATTCGTTGGAGTCAGGTGGAATACAAGCCATATCATTATGATTTCAGCACGGTAAAAAAAATGATCGATGCGGGTAAAAAAGCAGGTATTCAACAGATTTGGGACATTTGTCATTTTGGATATCCCGACGATCTGACTCCATTGCATCCTCACTTTACGAACCGGTTTGTGGCTTTGTGCAAAGCATTTGCGGAGTTTTATTTTACGTTTAATCCAAATGAAACGCTGATTGTCACGCCTGTAAATGAAGTCAGTTTTATTTCATGGCTTGGAGGTGACGTTGCTGGAACGGCTCCATTTTGCAGGCATAACGGGTGGGAAGTTAAATATGCTATCATGCGGGCATATATTGCCGGTGTAAAAGCATTAAAGGATTTCAATCCTGAAATCAGAATTCTTACTACTGAGCCATTGGTTAACATGGTTCCGCCAATGGATGCCAGTCCAGAACAGATACATCAGGCAGCCGTTCAGCATGAAAATCAATATCAGGCGATGGATATATTATGTGGAAAAATATGTCCTGAGCTGGGAGGGAAACCGGAATATCTGGATATTTTGGGATTTAATTACTACTATAATAATCAATGGGTTGCGGGTACTTTCAATTTTTTAGGTTGGAACGATCGTGTGCCTGATGTGCGTCTGAGGCCATTGTCGGATTTATTAAAAGAAGCGCATCTTCGTTACGATCGCCCTATTGCACTAACTGAAACCAGCCATCCGGGTAGAGACAGGCCAATTTGGATCCGTCACATTGCCAAAGAAATAGGTAAAGTGGTACAAGAAAATATACCTTTCTGGGGAGTTTGTATTTATCCAATTATTGATCGTCCCGATTGGGATAATTTAGTCGATTGGCATCACGCCGGTTTATGGGATATTAATTCTCAATTGGATAGTGCTTCAAGAATTCTTCATCAACCAATGGCAGAATCATTACTAAATGCCCAAAAAAAATTAAGTGATATCTTTTATACCGCAAAAAACCAAACGCATTACTTGCCAGGTGGCTCGCAATCTGAATATATAAATTCAAATAACAATTTAATTCAAAACACGCTATCTGCGCTTCATGAATTGAGTTAGCAGCGCAAATTTTAAAAGTATTATATTGGTGAAAATATTTTACTTTAAATATGCATCCTGAAATTCCTAATCATGATATTGACGTCCTTTCAGAATATAGGGAAGACAATATCATGATAAGCCGTTTTGCCGAATATCTTTCCGTGCATCCCAATTTGATGTCAGCGCACAGACATAGTTTTTACCATCTGGTTTTTTTTACGAAAGGTGCAGGGCAACATACCATTGACTTTAATCACTTTACTGTCGAACCGTTCCAGATCTATTTCATGATTCCCGGACAGGTTCATTCTTGGAATTTTTCGGGACCGGTTGATGGCTATGTTGTAAATTTTTCGACATTGTTTTTCGAATCATTTTTGCTTAAACCAGCATTTCTGGATTCTTTTTCATTTTTCAATGGTATTGCTGAAGAAAGCGTAATTAATGTTTCAAATGAAGTAGTTGATACATTAATAAGCTTATTTGAAAATCTTTTGAAGCAGGTTAGGTCTTATGCTATTTTGAAGGAAGAAATGCTTAAAGTTATTCTTCTTCAAATATTTATTACTATTGAACAAACTGAGTTTAAAACAAAAGACAGTATCACCCGGCAAAATTCAAACACACTGATCAGAGAGTTTCAAAAGCTTATTGAAAAGAAATTTGTTACAGCACGACTGCCCGGTGAATATGCTGAATTTCTTCATATTACGCCAAATCACTTAAATGCATTATCGAAGGAACACCTTGGAAAACAAGCTGGTGAAGTAATCAGGGACAGGATTATTCTGGAAGCAAAAAGACTGCTGGTCAGTCTGGATCTCACGGTTTCTGAAATTGCATACCAGCTTAACTTCAATGACAATTCGTACTTCACAAAATTTTTTAGAAAATACACTGGAATTACACCGGAGGCATTCAGAAAAAAATCAATGTCAGAACAAAATGAAGTTTTTAACTGATATTTTCCAGCGTAACATTATTAATGCCGAACGTTTTCATTTTCAGGTTTAATAAATAATGCCAGCCATGACCTACGCGCCAGTCTGTAAAAAAGTGGTGTTAGCAAAATGAGAACGGGAATGATGCTGTATAAAAAGTAGTCAAGATATTGTTCAAAGAAGTTAACGTATATAAGAAAGTACGTAACCATAAAAGCAACGTAAAAAGCATAGCTCATATATAATGCACCCTGATAAAAGCCAGGTTCAGGAACCAGGTTTTCTCCACAATTGGGACAATGTTTATGCATTTTATCAAAATTTTTGCTGTAAGCGCTTTTTGTAATGAAAAAATCCCCTTCACCACAACGTGGACATTTATTAAAAAGGACGCTGTATAACCGGTTTTTATGATTCATAATTGAAATATATACTTTATATTTTAGGGTAAATTCAGCTGTTAAAATCATGCCATTTACTTATCACAAATGTGATGATATATTCACTGAATTTAAAAGACAGATAATATATTTTATGGTATTAATCAACGATTATTAATTTTTTTGATTAATTGTGAAATTCTCTGATACAGCGATTCTGTTATATTTTCAGCATATTCTACAATCAATTAAACATTATATCCCTATGTTTGCAAGAGAAAGGTTGTAGAAATACTTTTATTAAAGATAAAAATTTAATTAATAAAAGAACTTTTAACCCAATCGTCCTCAACGAACTTATAAAATAATTTACATTCCGGCTTACCGAAATTGTAAACCATTTGCTCATTTGTTTTCAGCAATTGACAAAAAGCCCTAATAAGGGCACAATAACTCTCAACACAGAAAAATTTAAAACTTCATTTCAGTTGCATTTTAGTGCTACTGTCTAAATCCGTGTGTTCTACGCACTCTATTAATATTTTTTATTATCAAAAACCACTTTTAATAACTTGTACTCCAAGGGTTCCATCCCTGGTTTTGCTTTACAAACCACAATAATTATGAGAAAAAGATTACACTATTTGATCATCATTTTAATGATTACCAGTAATTGGGTACAGGCGCAGAGTCTGAAATGGGTGAAAATAGAATCTGCAAAAACAACTGATTCTGATATTCAATCGCAGTTCCAGGAGATGCTTCAGGACAAATCATATAGCTTGGGATCTGAAAATTTACCTTCACCCAGGTTTGGTGCGTCATCATGGCAAACCGGTAACAATGAATGGATAATATTTTCAGGTATTGGCTATGATCCTGAGGGACGGTGGGGCTTACTGGATGATATGTGGAAATACAACACCTCCGATAATAGCTGGATACTTTTGTCGGGCCAAAGAAAAGTGGACACTCAGAAGTGGACAGAGCAGACTGAATCTCCTATACCACGCCGTAATGCAATAAGTTGGTCCGACAATCAGGAAAATCTGTATTTGATGGGCGGAACGCGTCTAAACGACACAGAATACTTTTATGATCTTTGGAAATATACGGTGAAAGATGGTATCTGGACCCGTATTTCAGCCAAAACAACAGCCAATCTCAATGCGGTTTGGGGAATACAGAAAGGTGGCTCCGGTGACGGTCTTAATCCGGGTAGCCGGGCGGGTTCAGCCTCCTGGACGGACAAGAGCGGTAATCTTTGGCTTTTTGGCGGTTATAACATGGATAATAACCAGGGCCATCAGGATTTATACAATGACCTCTGGATGTTTTCTGTAAAAAAACAAATCTGGACTTGGGTAAGTGGCAGTGACCAACCTAATGAACAAGGGAAGTTTGGCAAAAAAGGCAGCCAGTCGTCAGAACTTGCACCGGCAGCCAGGGCTAATGCAGCAGCCTGGTATGATAACATTGCCAATAAACTTTGGCTCTATGGCGGCAATGGTATTGATACCACGGGTAGCGATAGGGGTGGGCTTGCAGACCTATGGTCTTACAATATCGGCAAAAATGTGTGGCAATGGGTTGGGGGAAGTGTCGGGTTGTATGCAAACAATGGAAGCAGCCAGGCATATCCGGGATACCGTTGGTCTGCTGCAACCTGGAAAGACAAAGAAGGGAACTTCATGCTTTACGGCGGCCAAAACAAGATCTCTGTCACAGAGATTGATATAAATCCCACAGTATGGAAGTTTAATCCTGTCACCGAAAAATGGTCACGGCTACTGATCGATGGTGCTCCTGGTATTATGAGTGATGCAGAAGCATTTACTGATGCTTTAGGAAACTTGCTCCTTTTTGGCGGCCGAAAGCTCAACTCCCAAACAATGAAAGGTAGCCCTACCAACGAAATCTGGAAAATCAAAACAAATTAAACCAAATTATGCATTTCAAAAGACTACTCATTTTAATTCTGGTTGGCTGTAACGCTGGTCTGAGAGCTCAGAAACCTAACGTGATTCCACCTTCGCCTAATGCGGCAAGTTTTTCCAAATTCGGCGATATTCCCGTAAACCTGAGTACTGGGTCAGCCAATATAAGTGTCCCGATCTATCCGGTCAAAGAAGGAAGTCTGAATTGGAATGTGAGCCTGGATTATAATTATACAGGTTACCGTCCTTCGGATGGGCCAGGCTGGGCTGGAAGAGGCTTCGCCTTGCCCGGCGGAGTCATTACTAGAACTGTCCACGGTTTAAGGGATGAAGGCGAAAATGGCAATGAGGGCTATTTTACAACCGGGCCAGCGGTGAATTCCAGTCTTACAAATGCAGAAAACGGCACCTCACCCGATTACACATTTTTAAATTATGTAGTCACCGGAACAAAGGATGCAGAACCGGATATGTTCCAGTTTTCTTTTGGGAATTACAGCGGCAAGTTCTTTTTTAAATCAGACGGTACAATTTACAGTGGTGGGAGCCAGGCACTTAAAATCGTCCCTGAACTCGGCGTTCCTGCGGCTGGTGAATCGAGCCAAAATGTTGGCAATACCTTTACAAAGTGGACCATTACAACAGAAGACGGAACACAATATATTTTCAGCAATGCCGAATATGGCTGGACTTTATATGGTAATGAATCTTATGAGCATTTTAAAACGACAGTTTCGGCCTGGCACCTTTCCGAAATTATCGGGGTCAACGGTGAACGTATCAGTTTTGCATATACTTTGCCCTCATTTAATACCAAAAGACTACAAGCCAGTTATACTGAGAAAAGAACCTTGCAGATTCCTGGCGGTGGCGGCCCGCCAGGTTATTATGTAAATAGTTCTACCGGCGGGCTTGTGAAAAATTACTCGCAGGAAATTTTTCCAACCAGTATATCGGGCAGCAATTGGGAAATCCGGTTCAACTCAACGCTTATGCAGGAATTCATTGGCACTGAAACCAGCAATTATCGCCAGTTAAACTCTATTGACATTCTGGATAAAAACTCAGGGACAGCAGTGCCGATTAAAAAGTTTGATTTTAGTTACAATGCTTCCGACATGCATCTGCTTGAGAAATTACAGGAATCGAATGGAACAACATCCATTAATCCTTATGTTTTCAGCTATTTTAACCTTAACGATGTCGGAGTCACTTCAAGCATCGACTATTGGGGCTATTACAATGCTTCGGGAAATAACAGTCTGCTTAGTGAGTTTGGTGCAGACCGGCAACCTTATCTGCCCGGATCTCAAATGGGTGCGTTGCAGGTATTGACCTACCCGACCAAGGGGTCTTCTGTCTTTGAGTATGAGCTAAATACGGCCAGTTATATGCAAACCACTTTTTATCAGCAACATAGGCTTGTGTATGACTATTATGGATTTGTGTGGCGAAAAACCGAAACAGGGCTTGAGCTCATTCAGCCTCAGCCGGAAGACCCGGCATTAACTTTTACAATCCCTGAGGCAAGGACATATGAAACCAATTATAGCTTTGATTTTCCTTATGATCTGCCCTGCCATCCAACTACGGCTACTGGTACATTACAACCAGGTGCCTACTCAGCAGACAACTTTACACCCCATCCCTGTTTCATTTCTGAAATGCCGGTTGGTGGTGAAATTACTATACAAATTAAAGTAAAAAGAATACTGGATCTTGATATCAGCCCTGTAGGTGGCCTGCGTATTAAAAAGATCAAAAATTACTCTGCGCCCAATGTGCTGGCAACAGCGAAAGAATTCAAATACAGTATTTTTGGCGAGATAAACAGATCAAGCGGTGCATTGGCAGACTCTATTGAAACATCCAGTCTATTTACAACTGTTTTTACTAATTCCGCCAGAAGCACAGCTCAGACCTGGAAATCGGAACCTTTCAATAGCCTGGCGCTTTCTCCTGTCCTTTATCTGAATGTAGAAGAAATCACAAACAGCAGCAGCCAGTATCATTACTTCTCTTCTTATGCCGCTTATGGCAATGTGAATGGCACATTGATGTCCGGAGGTGGTACGCAATCTTTTGGTCCGGTCGGAAATTATGATTTTGCTCGTGGCATGCCTGTTCAAACTACCCGGTTTAGAGATAACACACATACGGCTGTAAGTACCGAGTCGTTCAGCCAGTATAACCTGACAAGTGAGCAATCGCCTGGAATTTACTATGAAATGGTAGCTTCTTACACTACGCCTACATCTACGAACCCTGACCCAATTACACAACACGCCTATTATGTAAAGGGATACAGGGCTGTTGCAGGATGGATAAAAAAGGAAAGTAGTACTGAATTGGATTACGGAACAAGCGGTTCGGTACCCGTTACTACAAATACTACTTATGAATATGCCAATTTAGTACATAGGCTACTGACCAGACAGCGCGTTACCCAAAGCGACGGATCAATTCTGGAGACAAATTTCAAATATCCGCCGGATTACGGTTCTTCAGGAAATGCTGCTGTACAAAGCATGGTACTGAATCACATGTACGCCTATCCTTTGGAACAGGTTACCTGGCTCGAAAAATCTGCTTCCGACCGCAAAGTGATTACTGCCAGCGCCACTACGTACAAATCCTTCACAGGCAATCTGGTCAGGCCTGCATTGCTGCTGCCTTACAAGAAATTTGCTTTTAATGGCATGAACGGTTCAATTGGCACTTTTGAGCCTTATGTGGGAGCAACCGATGAAACTGCGTCGGCTACTTACCGGGAAACATTAAAATATACAGATTACGATATTCAGGGAAATCCTTTGAGTTTGCTGGTCAACGGAAGTGATAAAATATCATATCTGTGGGCATATAAAGGACAGTATCCGGTAGCAGAGATACAAAATGCGGACAATGCCGGGGTGCTGGCTGCGCTGGGCGGTACTACTTTTGCCCAAATGGCAGACATGACTGACTCCCCGTCCATCAAAACAAAACTGGATGCTGTGCGTGCCTCATTACCAGATGCAATGGTGACCACTTACCAGTATGCGCCCCTCGTAGGTGTCACCACCACGACAGACCCGGCAGGTAAAAGCCTGATCTACGAATATGATGTGCTGCAAAGGCTGTCAAGGATTAAAGACAATTCCGGCAATGTACGTGCTTCTTATTGCTACAACTATGCCGGGCAGTTTATGTCCTGCGATGAGGTGGCTATTACAGGAACTGTTGCACCATCAGCACTGTCGTTGATCGCAGAAACAATGAATAACATTGTGAAATTAAATGTAAAAATATTTTTGCAAGGCGCTTACACAAGTGGTACCAATATGCGAAATGATTTAAAAACAGGTGTAAACGCTGGTGTGAATTTACTTCCGCTCTCGCAGCCTTATGTCAGCGGGCACAGCCCAAAAACGGTTTATAATGGTACAGAAAGTGTCACAGATTTTCCTATCAATGCTGTTGACTGGGTATTGGTGCAGCTTCGCAGTGCTGCCACAGGACCCGTAGTAGCTCAGCGTGCAGGCATACTCCTACAAAACGGGGATATTGTGGATAATACCGCCGGTTTTGCCAGCCCGCTTACATTTCCTGGTCTGGAAAATGGCAATTATTTTATTGTAGTACGCCATCGCAACCATTTGGGTGTAATGAGTGCTACTGCCCAGGCATTAAGCAGCACTGTTGCCAGTTATAATTTTACAACTGATAATACAAAGGGGTATAACCTGGATGGAAACAATACACCCATGAAGCAGCTTACTGCGGGGCTATTTGGATTATGGGGAGGTGATATCAACCATGACGGGCAAGTATATTACTATGGGCCAGGCAGTGATGCTGAATCTTTAACATTAGATTACTTACATAACAATGCTGAAAATAGTTATAATAACCTATATGAAGACGGAGATATCAACATGGACGGGCAGACTTTTTACTTTGGTCCAGGCAGTGATATTGAATGGCTGACAAATTATCCACTGGGGGGAAATTCTAACGATGGCTATCTATTTGAACAGGTACCCTGATTTGATTTGGTTAGCATATCAGGACAGCTAAACTTATTTACATGAGGTTAGCAACTTTGTTAGAAAAGGGCAACTCTGTGGTAAATCAAAATATTTACATGAAACTTAAATATGAACAATATAAAAATATACAATCAACTGGTTCTGGCGGTTCTACTTGGGACTGGAATAGCTAGCGGCCAGTCCACAGACCAGAACTTTGTACTGTCCAGGACTTTTAAACAAACCGGCGCAGCGGTCAATGATGTCAGCAAAGTCAATATCCAGGTGCAGTACCTGGACGGATTGGGCAGGCCAATGCAAACGGTATCTGTGGGTCAAAGTACTGCGGGGACAGACCTGGTAATACCTATTGAATATGATGCTGATGGCAGGCAGCCCAAAAATTATCTGCCTTATGCGGTAGACAATATTGCCAATGGGAATGGAAAGTTCCAAACAGGTGCCGCTGCTGCCCAGGCTGGTTTTTATGATCCGTCGAAAGCCGCTGTGCTGGGCCTGGAAAGTGCCGATATGGGCAGGCTTTACCAGGAAACTGTTTTTGAAGCTTCACCTGCGGCCCGTACACTAAGCCTGCAGGCGCCAGGCAACAAAAGCAGGTCATCCAACTTTATCCATGGTACTAATGCGGCCTCAGAAGTAAAATTATATAGGTATGCTGCTAATGCGGATATTCTTCAGACCATATCAACTAACAGCAGTTACGAAGCGGCGGCATTGTACCGGGTACAAACAAGTGACGACCAGAATAATATCAGTGTAGAATTTACAGATAAAGCGGGACGGATTGTTTGTAAAAAAGTAATCGCTTCCGGTACAGAAACATTGGTTACGTATTATGTGTATGACGATTATGGCCTGCTCAGGGCGGTTCTTCAGCCACAATATCAGGAGGAAGCCAATGCCGGAAATTTTACTTTTTTGTATGATTATGATGAACGGGGCCGGGTTATCACTAAATATGTTCCGGGAGCAGGCAGGACAGATATTGTCTATAACAATTTTGAGCGTCCGGTACTTTCACAGGATGCCGGCCAAAAAGTGCGGGGCATTTGGGCTTTTACCAAATATGACAGGGTAAACCGCCCCGTGATGACAGGCGAATATACATCTGCCTCATCACGTTCCGATTTGCAGACTGCCCTCAATGCCAGCACGGCCCATCATGAAACTACCGACGGAAGTACAATAGGTTACACCCTGAATGCGACGCTTCCGGCTGTGGCAGAAGCAGATGTGCTGAATGTAACCTATTATGACACTTACTCTTTTCCGGGTGCGCAGGCTTACGTGAATGCCCTTGCTGTTAGTACTAATACAGCTGTAAAATCCCAACAGACGGGCGGCCGTACCAAAATGCTGGTAGCAGGATCTGCCTGGCTTGTCAGTACCGTGCATTATGATGCCGAGTACCGGCCTGTCCAGACTGTCAGGCAGCTGCATGATCTGGGAGCTATCACAACCGAACGGGTTTCGATCAAATACAAATATGACCTTGCAGCGGTGGTAGATCAGCAGAAAACAGACCATGAATCATCGGCCGGTGCTATTCTTAACAGTCTTTTAAAGACCTTTGAGTACGACCATGCCGACCGCCTTTTAAGTGTAAAGGAAAAAGTAGTTATAGGTAGCACGAAAATCAAAGAAGCTACTACGCTCGCACAACGTTATAACGTGCTCGGGCAGCTGCGATCCAAATGGTTCCACGCCTACAACGCCGACCCGACCAAATACCGCCGCCGGACAGATTATGTAAATAACACCCGTGGGTGGGTAACCACTGCAAAAACCTGGTACCAGCAAACTGCCGGCACTGACCTGGCCTTTTACGGCCTTTCCCTTGCCTACAACAACCCTTTGTACGCAGCCCAGTATTCCAACGGCAATATTTCTTCCATGATGTGGAGCGGCAAGGATAAAACCACTTTTACCAAAGGTTTAAGTTTTATTTACGACGGGGCAAACCGGTTAAAAACTTCTACGGGCTTAGGTGGATATGCTGATTCGGAAAGTGGGATTACCTATGATTTGAACGGAAATATCAAAACTTTGACAAGGGCAGGTAATGCAGTTGACATCCTGACTTACAGCTATGCCGGTACAGGCAACCGACTTGGTTCTATTACTGATGCTTCTCCAAGTAATAAAGGTTTAAAAAGCGGAACAAGCAGTTATGTATATGATGCCAATGGTAACATGACAAGTGATGGGAACCGGGGAGCAATACTAACCTACAATTATTTAAACCTGCCTAAAACAGTAGAAGTAGGTGGTAAAACGTTAATCTATGATTACGATGCAGGTGGAAACAAACACAAATATATTGCCGATACGCTGACAGTAAAGTACGCGGGTGTATTTGAATATGATGCAAATAATGTTTTAAAACGGGTGTCAACCTCGGAAGGGCAATTGGTGCCAAGTGGTGATACATTGCGTTTTGATTATTCTTTGAAAGACCATTTGGGGAATGTAAGAGTTGTTTTTGATGAGAAAGGGAATATCTTGCAGAAAAGTGATTACTATCCTTTTGGGTTGAGTATCTCACGGGATGGTGCTTTACCTGCTAATGCGAGGAATGGGGTTAATAGGTATTTGTTTAATGGAATTGAACGGGAAACAGAAACGGGGATTTATCAAGCGCGTTTTCGAGGACTTGACCCGCTTATTGGTCGTTGGATGCAAATCGACCCAAAACCTGATCTATCTATGAGCTTATATGTAGCCATGAACAATAACCCAATTCGATATACTGACCCTATGGGAGATACCACGATTGTCAATAATAGAGGTGTTGTTCAGAAACAATATGGTGGAGATAATTTCATTTATCAGCAGGGAAGAAAGGGAAAACTCACCCAAATTGGAGAGTTTGGTAAATCCATAGACCTAAGTAAGATATTACCCAATATCATGAAAGACAATAAAAACGCGGCTAAAATGATGGGAGCAATAGGCTTTGCTAACGCTGTACGCCCCGGAGGAAAGTGGGATTATAAAGATGCCAATGCTCAGAAAGGAAATATTTTTGGAGCTCTTGCCAAGTATGAAGACGCTACCAAAAATATAACATCATTTACTTCTGGCAAGTTAAACTTTGTCGAAGGCGGTGCTGATTTAGGGAACTACAATTACGGTTATACCGGGCGATACGTTGGAGGTGATGGATATAGTCCAATAACTTTATGGGGAGCTGCTGGCGTACTTCAAACGGGAAAAGATTTTCTACAAGGAAAATTTGGGAAGACTTTTACCGAGTTCGGCTCGATGGTACCTATGCCTCGTCCACCACTTGGAGATGAAGCCGATGATTTTATTTGGACAACAACAGGAATGATCCATGCTGACAATGAAAAGAAGAGCAATAATTAGAATAATAATTTTCATCATTCTTTCTATAGGGATTTGGAAATGTCGAGATAACCTTTTTTATAATAAAAGGAATCACTTACATACCGACGAAATAGGCAGTGGGATTTATGAAGAACGGTTTAAATCATTTAGTGGTGGGGTATTGATGTCTGATACTAAATCCTATTATCTTACCGATTCCACAAGTTTTAGAATTTTATTAGGCCAATGTGACGAAAAAGAATTGTACAGATGTAAGGTACTTGGGGATACTATCAAGGCTGTAAAATATTCAAGACGTATTCGTTACGGAAAAGAAACAGCAATCGATAGCGTGCTTTTTTCAATTAAAGCGCTAAAAAAAGAAGGGGATTTTGAATGATACCCATGCAGCTCCGGATGTGGAGCGGCTTTTTTATTTCTTGACCACCATTTTCGCTAGATATGGAGATGACCCGCGCGATCAATCATTCATTAAAGAGGGATATAAGTACTATGACCAAAATAAAAATGACTAGTAAAAATGAAAAGGAACATTATTTTAGGGACAGTAGCGATTTTGTTTATAACAGCGATTTTATTTATAGTAAATTTCAACCTATTCGATGATGATAAGCCAATTGAAATTACCCAATTTGATACTGGTAGCTCAAAATATAAAATATCCATATCTTATGTACCATCCAATGCCACGGTTCAGGATCAGATTATAATTCAGAAAGCCTATGCTGATGGAAGTCGTAAGTTACTTACAGCATTCGAACGTTATCAAGTGCTAAATAGCTATCAAATAGCCGGAGATAGTTTGGTCGTTATTTTATCCGATACATCGTCCTATGTGCAAAGAACGGATACATTAAAGATATTGATTGCAGAAGCAATCAATTAGTTATCTGGTATCAATTATGATGCACGTGGCAACAAACACAAATATATTGCCGATACACTGACAGTAGAATATGCAGGTGTATTTGAATATGATGCAAATAATGTTGTGAAACGTTTGGCAACAACAGAAGGGCAATTGGTACCAAGTGGTGACACTTTGCGCTTTGATTATTCTTTAAAGGATCATTTGGGGAATGTGAGAGTAGTTTTCAGTGAAAAGGGGGATATTTTGCAGAAGAATGACTATTATCCGTTTGGGTTGGAGATCGACAGGAATGCGCCGGTTCAGACTCCGGCAGCGAGGAATGGAGTCAACCGTTATAAATTCCTTGGTAAGGAAACACAGGTTGCTACTGGATACATTGATCTTTCGAGACGTTTCTATGATCCAGCCATTGGAAGATTTATGCAGGGCGATCCCGTAACTGAATTACAAGAAAACCATTCTGTTTATCAATATGGATGGAACAACCCTATCTTGCGGAGTGATCCTAACGGCGACTGTCCTGACTGTCCTGATAATGGAATGTCGTTTGTAGAAAACGTTTATTATGACATGCGCGATAGGGCCTCGTCAGGAGCGTACACCGTTGGTACTTATATAGGATCGCTATTTTCAGACAACGTAAAGGTTGAAAAAATAAATGCTACTTATGGAGAAAATGGACGACAACTCGAAACTGCACAAGTAGAAGGAAATAAACATGTAGCAGCAGCACTCGGTGTATTAGATGTAGCTAGTGCCGTGCCAAGTTCTAATATTGCGGGATCCCTTATGGCAAAAGTTGTTGGCGCAAAGAGTGTTATAAATGAAGTTGTGAGTAGTACTGTTAAAGATATTTCAAGAAAACTTAAAGGAGCATTAACCGAACCAACACTGCCTCCAAAGACGTTAGCTAGTAAAGATGGGATTGACATTGTCCATTATACAAAAAGTGGAGATCATGGCCCGCCTCATGTCCATGTTAAAGGTGGTGGTGCAGAAACCAGAATAGGTCAGAATGGTAAGCCACTCAAAAACAATCCTTCATTAACAACTGATCAACAGTCAGTTGTTAATGATTATAAGAAGGACATAAAGAATGCGGTTAAAAAAATTGGAGCGTGGTTTAATTATAATCAACAATAATAACAAAAATGGAAGTCTGGATATTTCATGGAATAAATGCGCAATTTGCAAGCGGGGTTTTTAGCTCAAAACAAAAAGCAGAAAAGTGGATTTTAGATAATAAACTCAGTGGAATTCTGACCTGGTACCCAGTAGATACTGGTGTCTATGACTGGGCATTATTAAATGGATTCTTTGAAATTAAAAAGATTGAACAAGAAAGTCCAAGTTTTATTCAAAAATTTACGAGTGGAAGTCAAATGCATTTTCACTATGAGAACGGTGAATCGGATTGAGATATGGACACCACAAATTATATTTCGTTATTCCTAATAAGAATATCTGTTAAATGATCCGAACGAGGAATATTTAACAGATATTTTATTTCTCTTTAACTTAATAGAACAGCCTCCGGGTTTGGAGCGTATTCTATTAAGACTTTCCCTTGCCTACAACAACCCTTTGTACGCAGCCCAGTATTCCAACGGCAATATTTCTTCGATGATGTGGAGCGGTAAGGATACCACCACTTTTACCAAAGGTTTAAGTTTTGTTTACGACGGGGCAAACCGGTTAAAAACTTCTATGGGCTTAGGTGGATATGCTGATACGGAAAGTGGAATTACCTATGATCTGAATGGGAACATTAAAACCCTGACAAGGGCAAGTGCTGCGGTTGACATGCTGACTTACAGCTATGCTGGTACAGGCAACCGACTTGGTTCTGTTACTGATGCTTCCCCAGGTAATAAAGGTGTAAAAAGCGGGACAAGCAGTTATGGATATGACGCCAACGGTAACATGACAAGTGATGGAAACCGGGGAGCAATACTAACCTACAATTATTTAAATTTACCCAAAACGGTAGGAGTGGGTGGCAAAACATTGACCTACGATTACGATGCAGGTGGAATAAAACACAAATATGTTGCCGATACGCTGACCGTAAAATATGCCGGTGTATTTGAGTATGATGCAAATAATATTTTAAAACGGGTGGCAACTTTGGAGGGACAATTGGTGCCAAGTGGTGATACATTGCGTTTTGATTATTCTTTGAAAGACCATTTGGGGAATGTAAGAGTTGTTTTTGATGAGAAAGGGAATATCTTGCAGACAAGTGATTACTATCCTTTTGGGTTGAGTATCGACCGGAATACTCCGGTTACTCCTCAGAATGCCAGAAACGGAGTTAACAAGTATCTGTACAACGACAAGGAAGTACAGGTTGGAACCGGATTTCTGGATTATGGGGCAAGGATGTATATGCCGGAGATTGGGAGGTGGGGCGTAGCTGACCCACTAACTAACAATATGCCAACCTGGTCTCCATATAGTTACGGCTTTAGTAACCCAATTAAGTTTATTGATCCACTAGGGCTTGTGCCATCTACTCATACAGATAAAGAAGGTAATGTACTGGCTGTTTATAATGATGGCGATATGGGTGTTTATAAGCACGGCCACAATGCAGGCGAAGACGCCCCTACAAAATCCACTATTGATAAGCGCCATGAGCAATCAACTTCGGCAGGTGGAGAGAAAATGGGGGAGACTGCCTATTGGGATGAATTTATCACACCGGGAACAAATCGGGCAGAAGGAACAATTTATTTTGGAGAAAAGCAATCTTGGGATCCATTGGTAAAGTGGGGTAATGATCATGCTAACAGTCAGGATTTAACTATAACTATGAAGGAATCGAAACTTAACCAAACTTTAGATATCAAGAATAATAAAGACTGGGCTTCAGAGGGGCCAATGACTGGAAGGTATTTAAACGGTAAATATGCTACGGCTCGTTCTGCGGGGAATTATCTAGCGGGTATGAATGGCGTGACAGGGAAATTCCAAGGAAATCCTATTAGTGGAGATACTTATATGAAACTTGCGGGGGCCTATCAGGTACGGCAATTAACAATGGCTAATATATTAAGGATCATTACTTATGGCGCTTCTTTTGGCCCTGCTCCATATTATGGAGAGGAGCCATATTCTGGACGACGGATTTTAGAAGGGACGAATGCCGGAAATAAATTATTGAAGAAATGAAAAAAATAATCCTAATATGCCTTTGTCTTTTGGCATGTAAAACACCTTTGAGTGATTCTTTTAATTCAAGAGAGCTAATTTCCAGTAAAGGAGAAAAGATATACATTAATTCTCTTAATTGGGGAGTTACAGACGATCATCAAATTGCCTGTATCTCAAAAAATCCTGATAGAATTAAGAATAGAGAAGACACAGTTGGTACGGCAAAGGGTTTGGACCCATTTATATACCTTTTCAGAAGCGATAGTTTAAAGCTGTTTTTCAGGAACGAGATATTTTACCGAGTTAACGAACATTTTAATACAATTAACGTAAGCTATAATGTTTTATCCGCAAAAAAATACAATGAACTTAGGCAGAAGGTCGGTAAAGATCAGGGCTATTATTCCGTTCCGATGAAAGCAGAGATTGTACTTCCATCAGATATGCCCAAACCGGCATCTAATTAAGGTCAAGAAATAATCAAAACACCCCAGCTACTCGGGGCGTTTTGATTTTACATAGCCGTAAAATGTTGATTAAGAATTCATTAAATTTGTTGTTGCTGAGCATTTCGAAGAGTTTGAAGATAATGTTCCCGTCTTTAATTTCGAGTTCATGTAATGTTTTAAAGGATGAGTGGCGATTTCATCTTCTTTGGACACTTCTTTTGGCAGCCATAATTATAGTTGACGGGGCGCTTGATGTTAAAAAACAGCCATCTTAAAAATGTCAGACGGTGTTGTAACTTTATCTAAATTCCAATTAAAATTAGATAGGACTCTATCAAAAAATCCATTGAAATTACTATCCTTTTGGGTTGAGTATTTCGCGGGATGGGGTTTTACCTGCTAATGCGAGGAATGGGGTTAATAAATACCTTTTTCAAGGACAAGAAAAACAGATTGGATTGGATTATATACAGTTTAAATGGAGATTACATGATCCTTTAACTGGAAGGTTCTTATCCGTTGATCCATTGAGTGAAAAATATAAATACAATAGTACGTATGCCTTTTCGGAGAACAAAGTAACTGGACATATTGAATTGGAAGGGTTAGAAGCGGTACTAATTTTAGGAGGTGGAAATCTAGACTCCAAGGGATTAAGTGCTAGTGCAAAACATCTTCAAAAGGATTTGCAACGATATTCTAATGCCAATGATTTAGGGTTTAAAGTAAAAGCATTTCCATCAAATTTGATAATTGGCCAATCTTTATCGGATCAAGCCCATCAATTTTTAAAAGATAATAATCTTGGAGAGCCTGTTATTATATATGGATACAGTTTGGGTGGAGAAGAAGCCAACAAGTTAGCTAAAAAATTACAAGGTGAAAGCATTAACGTACAAGAGATGGTTACAATTGATCCGGCATTGGGGCTGTTAAGTAGTCCATTAAAAGTTGGAGATAATGTTGAACAAGTAGATAATTTTTATCAAACTAAGGCCTCAACAATTCGTTCCAGAGGATATGCCTCAGAAAAACAAAAAGGAAAAAAAACAACTATAAGAAATTATAAGGAAGACAAAAACTTAGGTGATGTGAAAGACGAACAAGGATGGCATAAAGCTATGGACGAAAGAACCCTGCCGCAGGCGACCAAAATTATGAAAAGTGCTACGAAAGGAGGAGACGCTCAATGAAAACGTTCAAAATATTTGTGAAAGCAAGTTTTATATTCTATCTCTTTTTAATTTTTTTTTACCTTCTACCTAGTGAACGCTATTTTCACATAATTAGAACTAATGAATTTGTTAACGGCTGTATAGAAATTTTTCATCCGTTTTTTATTGATTACAGCTTAGTGTTTTACATATTTTCCATAATATCAATTCTGCTTTTCAGGAAATACTTAAGCAAATTCGAGAAATGGGCGGTATTCGTTACTTTAATTCTTCATACCATAATTTTACTTGCAGCTGCAATCGCAGACGGGCGATAGCTAATTTGAGCTCACTCCGATTTAGATTGGAGTGAGCATTGATCCGCATAACAACCTTTTGTATGCAGCCCAGTATTCCAACGGCAATATTTCTTCGATGATGTGGAGCGGCAAGGATACAACCATTTTTACTAAAGGTTTAAGTTTTGTTTATGACGGAGCAAACCGGTTGAAAACTTCTACGGGCTTGGGTGGATATGCTGATACGGAAAGTGGGATTACCTATGATCTGAATGGGAACATTAAAACCCTGACAAGGGCAGGTGCTGCGGTTGACATGCTGACTTACAGCTATGCTGGTACAGGCAACCGACTTGGTTCTGTTACTGATGCTTCCCCAGGTAATAAAGGTGTAAAAAGCGGGACAAGCAGTTATGGATATGACGCCAACGGTAACATGACAAGTGATGGAAACCGGGGAGCAATACTAACCTACAATTATTTAAATTTACCCAAAACGGTAGGAGTGGGTGGCAAAACATTGACCTACGATTACGATGCAGGTGGAATAAAACACAAATATGTTGCCGATACGCTGACCGTAAAATATGCCGGTGTATTTGAGTATGATGCAAATAATATTTTAAAACGGGTGGCAACTTTGGAGGGACAATTGGTGCCAAGTGGTGATACATTGCGTTTTGATTATTCTTTGAAAGACCATTTGGGGAATGTAAGAGTTGTTTTTGATGAGAAAGGGAATATCTTGCAGACAAGTGATTACTATCCTTTTGGGTTGAGTATC
>Ga0247739_10000126_pt1 | contig 25107 bp, 19 predicted proteins | sample UWRJL058202B2_FD_180943 | JGI IMG/M metagenome (GOLD analysis project Ga0247739, IMG submission 180943) | Plant litter microbial communities from Arlington Agricultural Research Station in Wisconsin, United States - UWRJ-L058-202B-2 | ecosystem: Environmental > Terrestrial > Plant litter >...
AAAGTTGGCGAGCTTCTTCATCATTGATTGTCAGCACATCAACCATAGCTATCACTGCTTTTAAATCATCCATCGCAATGTTCATCCACAGATTCATGGTATCAAGCATGATCAGTTTTGGACGGGCTACCATGCGTTCAATCACTAATTTCTGAGTAGCCGGAACTGTGTTTCCCAGCATCAGATATTTTGTAGTTTGGTATGATTCAGGAATGATCGGATCAAAATGTTCCATTACATTCAGCTGAGTTTCCAGTGTATCGCGCGTATTCATATCTTCATGGTATCTTCCTGACCAGAAAAAAGTTTTTCCATCCGGAATAATCTCTAATCCATCTGTATTTACACCATGTTCTACAAGCAGATCTATCATACTTTGAGGAAAATCTCCGCCTACAACCGCAACCAGATTGTTTTCTTTGGTAAAATAAGAAGCTGATAAAGTAATATAAGTGGCAGCGCCTCCTATGATTTTGTCTGTTTTTCCAAATGGCGTTTCAAGAGCATCAAATGCGACAGATCCTACTGTTAATAAACTCATAAATTAGTATTGTATTGATTTTAAGTAAGTTTCAGATTTTGTTTTAAATAAAAAACGCTGCGAAGATAAGCAAAACGACCGAATAGCATATTTTACAAAAGGCATTATGACAAACAGTTGGCAATCAATCATTGGTTATTTGCTATTTTTGCAATAAGCGACGGATATTTCTTAAAAAGATTCTGTTAAGAATTTAATCATCAATATCATTCATCATCAAACTTAACACACTAAAACATGGAAGCGATTTTAGAAGCCAGACGACATATTGATAATGCAAAAGGTTTTCTGAGCAATAATGCTAAGAAAGAGGACGGTTTATATCACGATAAAAAGTATGTAAAGATTGCGGGACATACCGCTTACACTGGTATTTTGGTTGCACTTGATGAATTATTGGGAGAAAAAAAGAAGAAGACCAGAAAAAGTGTAGAGTGGTATCAAAAGGAATTATCCGGACTTGATAAAAAAGTAACTTCCGATTTTGCTACTGCGTATGAAATACTACATTTAGCCATGGGTTATGATGGCGCTCAAAGTGCAAAATTGGCTAAAATCGGTATGGAAGAAGCAGAAAAAATAATTGGTTGGGTTGAAAACAGACTTACAAATCATACAAAATGAAAAAGCAATATTGTTGAACGGGTATTTAAAACTATAAAATTTACCCAAAATTTGATCTTAAAATAAAGTAAAAAATACATGGCCGACGCAACTTATCAGCCCCTTAGAATATTCAATACGCTTTCTCGTAAAAAAGATTTATTTGAAGCACTTGCACCGCCTTATGTGGGCATGTACGTTTGCGGTCCGACGGTTTATAATAATGTCCATTTAGGGAATATCCGCACTTTTCTTTCATTTGATATCCTGTTTCGTTATCTGACTCATATTGGGTACAAAGTTCGTTACGTCCGCAATATTACGGACGTTGGCCACCTTGTGGGAGATGGAGAAGTTGGGGAAGATAAAATTGGTAAAATGGCAAAATTGCAAAAGCTTGAGCCAATGGAAATTGTTCAGCGATATACCAATGATTTTCATGATGTTTCTGCTATTTTCAATCTGCTGCCTCCAAGTATTGAGCCAACTGCAACGGGACATTTAATTGAGCAAATTGAAGCAGTCCAGTCATTAATTGATAAAGGAATGGCTTATGAATCAAATGGTTCGGTTTATTTTGATATTACTAAATATCAGGCGGAAGGAAATAATTACGGTAAACTTTCCGGCCGGATTATTGAAGACCTTTTGAACGAAACACGAGATCTGGACGGACAAGCCGAAAAGCTGAATCCGCTGGATTTTGCACTTTGGAAAAAAGCCAGTCCTGAACATATTATGCAATGGGATTCACCATGGAGCAGAGGATTTCCGGGATGGCATTTGGAATGTACCTGCATGAGTGCCAAATATTTAGGAAAACAATTTGATATTCACGGTGGTGGTATGGATTTGAAATTTCCTCATCATGAATGTGAAATTGCACAGGGAAAAGCGCTTACTAACATCGAGCCGGTAAGGTATTGGATGCATACCAATATGCTGACTGTGAACGGACAAAAAATGTCTAAATCGTTGAATAATTCATTTTTACCCGCTGAATTATTTTCCGGAAATCATGAATTGCTGGAACAGGCTTACAGTCCGATGACCGTGCGCTTTTTTATGCTGCAAAGTCAATACCGCAGTACCCTTGATTTTTCCAATGACGCACTTAAAGCTGCTCACAAAGGATACAAAAAGCTGGCAAATGCGATCAGAATCATAAAACGGATGACCTATATAGGAAATCCTGAAACGGCACATGACGAAACTAAAAAAGCTGATATTGAGAAGTCAATTCAGGGTTTTTATGATGCCATGAATGATGACCTGAATACGGCAGTTGGTTTTGCTAATCTCTTTAATCTGGTAAAATACATCAACATGCTCAACCTGGGACAACTTGATCCGGGTGCTTTGGGAGAAGAGGTTTTTAATGAATTAAAACAAAAATTCGTCGTTTTTTTTGAAGATGTATTGGGTTTGAAAGAAGAATTAAGTGAAGGAAATGCTGTTTTGGATGGCATGCTTAATTTATACCGGGAGTATAAAATGGTCAGGAATTACGAAAAAGTAGACGAAATCCGGTCTTATTTCAAAAAACAAGGTTTGGCGATTCATGATACAAAACTTCGCATCGACTGGGCTTATGAAGAATAATATTTCTGTCAGCAAAATGACGGATTTAATGAACATGATGATACAAAACCAGAAAATGCGATTTCATAGGAATAGATTCTTTATCAATAAATTAATCATTTTATTGATTACCGTTTTGGCAATGAATGGTTGTAAAACCAAAACCAGCCAGGAAAATACAACTGAAAATCAGGCAATAAAATTGGTAACCAGTCCGGCATTCAATGCAGATTCTGCTTATCAGTTTGTAAAAAAACAAGTTGATTTTGGCCCGAGAGTACCCAATACTCCTTCACATAAATTGTGTGGGGATTATCTGGTAAATTCTCTTACAAAATATGGCTGGCAGGTTACTGAGCAGGATTTCATTGCTACAACTTATGACGGCAAAAAGCTGAATGCCAGAAATATTATTGGCAGTTTTAATCCAAAAGCAACTAAAAGAATTTTGCTGACTTCCCATTGGGATTCCCGCCCTTTTGCTGACCAGGATTCACTTTATAAAACCAAACCAGTGCCAGCTGCCAATGACGGAGCAAGCGGCGTGGGCATTTTACTGGAAATTGCCCGGACAATTTCGTTGGACAAAAAGCTGGATTTAGGTGTAGATATTATCTTTTTTGATGCAGAAGACTGGGGAAATTCAGATAAAGCAACCGACAAATTCAGTGGATATTGCCTGGGTTCCCAACATTGGGCTGCCAATAAACATATTCCAAATTACACGGCATATTTCGGTGTATTGCTGGATATGGCCGGAGCAAAAGGTGCTACATTTCCAAAAGAAGGATATTCAGTTCAAATGGCCGAAAGTGTGGTAAAAGAAGTTTGGGATATTGCTGGTCAGCTTGGTTACGGCAATTATTTTATTGATCAGCGAGGTTCCGCTATTACCGACGACCATGTTCCGGTCAACGAAACTGCGAAAATACCGATGATCGATATTATTCACATGCAGCCGAATAATTTGAGTCAGACATTTTTCAAAGACTGGCATACGACGAATGATACCATGGAAAATATTGACCCAAAAACTTTAAAAGCGGTTGGACAAACATTGATTCAGGTTTTGTTTCAGGAAGGTAATGCAGAAGCAACGATGTAGTTATCCGTGGCACGGCTGATCTATCAGGCTTTTTATGAAACTTGATGTATCAGCCGTGCCACGGATCTCGCCGTAATACCGCAACCTTCACATCCTTTTCACAATAATCCACACATTCGTATTTCTTCCCTTATCGTCACTGCATGATATCTTCACACGTCCAAACGGCGGACTGATAAAAACGGGTTCGTTTGGACTGGATTTTTTGATGAGCTTATCATTAATATACCAAAAAACTTCCTGTACATCATTTGCTGCCTGACATGCGAGTTGTATTTGTTGCGGTTCCTCTCTTCTGATATAATACTCGCTTCCTTCATTTGGGCTCACAATTAACGGTGCTCCATCATGAAAAACGCGTTCACATTTTGGATTATGCGGTGGCAATTTTTGGTAAGGAATTTTTTGAAGTTCATAATAAGCGATTAACTCTGGTGCAAGATTGGGATAAGTCTTCTTTTCATAACCTACTTCCGGCAAACAATAGGTACAGTAAGATATTTTTGCCAACGGATCAGTGAAAACATACCGCATGTGCTGACATTTTCGATAAGCCGAAACACCCATGATGTAATAATCAGTAATTTGATGATCACAAAATTCAGCCGGAATATCACCGCTCACTGCACAAACTTTCCTGAGTGTTACATTAGGCGGAATAGCATACCAACCTTTAGGTGAATTGTAATCAAGTGCATTAAAAATGGAGAATAATAGTGGTGTGGCCGTATTGGCTCCACTTAATTCAGGAACACCTTCGCCGGAAAAATTCCCAACCCAAACTCCAACTGTATACCGCTTGTTATAACCAATACTCCATGCATCCCGTTTTCCGTAAGAAGTTCCGGTTTTCCATGCAATTCGGGGCAAATGATAGGTATTGTCAAAATTCGTTGGCAAATCTGGACGGGTAACTTGTGTCAAAATGTTTGTCAATAAATAGGATGCTTCCTTTGAGACAATGGCTGTTCCCTTTTTATTAACTTTTTCGGTTGTATAGTTTAACGATCTAAAATTCCCCTCATTTGCAAAAGCGGCAAAAAGTCGTGTAAGTTCTTCCAGTGTGACACCGCATCCACCCAAAACCATGGAAAGTCCCAGATCCTTTTCTTGTTTTTTAATCGTTTGAAAACCTGTTTTTTTCAGTTGTCCGATCAATGCTGGTGTGCTTACTTCCTTCAAAGTTTTCACAGCCGGAATGTTCAATGAATTCGCTAATGCAAACTCAATCGTTACCGGCCCATTAAAATGCTGATCAAAATTTTCAGGTTCATAACCTGCAAAGTTTCCCGGAACATCATTCAGGACAGTTTTTGGTGTGATAATCCCTTTGTCAAAAGCAGTTGCATATAACAAAGGTTTTAAAGTACTGCCCGGAGAGCGGATTGCCCGGATTCCATCGACTTGTCCTCCATCGTAAGGATTATTAAAATCAGCTGACCCGACATAAGCTTCCACCTCCATGGTTTCATTATTGACAACCATTACTGCTGCATTGTGAATATTATTGGTTTGAAGTCTGTTGATATAATTTTTTACCTGCTCTTCAATTTGCAGCTGTAATTGGATTTTTAATGCAGACTGGATTACCGGCTGATTTGGAAAATCTTTTTGAAGTCTTAATGACAAATGCGGAGCCAACTGTGGAGATCTTAATCTTTTCACAAACAGAGGTTCATTTAATGCGTCATTAATAATATTATTTTCAAACAATTCTTCTTTTTGAAACCGGTTCAACCATACGTTTCTTGCCAGTTTCAATTCATCATTACGTGTTCCCGGCCGCAAACTCGACGGACGGTTAGGAACAATTGTCAATGCTGTAATTTCTGCAAGACTTAATAGCTCAGGTGGTTTACCAAAATATAATAAAGAAGCGGCTTTTATTCCCTCTATATTTCCGCCATAAGGAACCAGATTCAGATACAATTGCAGAATTTCATCTTTCGAAAAATGTAATTCCAGTTGTACCGCCCGAAATGCCTCTGCTATTTTATTGACATAAGTCCGTCTTTTTGGATCAAGCAAACGAACTACCTGCATGGTAATTGTGGATGCGCCGGATGTACGTCTTCCTGTAAAAATATTTCGGATAGTTGCTCTTCCAATAGCAAACGGATTAATACCGGGATGAAAATAAAAATATTGGTCTTCTTTATAAATCAGCGTTTTACGCAAAAGAGGAGTAATTTCCTTATTATTTGTATAAAGCCTCCACTTATCATCTTTGCTTAAAAAAGCGTGGATAACTGTACCGTCTTTGGCAAGAATTTGGGTTGAATATTGAACATTCGGCTGGAATGGAAATAGGAAATCGAGTATTAAAAAGGAAAATATTAAACCGGCCAATATCCAGATGAGTTTTTTCATTCTGGTATTTGGCAGGAATTTTTGGAAAGTCAGGGTCATATTTATGAATTGCTTTTCAAAGCTAATGACAATTTGATGAAAAAATTATTTGGGATTGAATACGCAGTTAAAATGTATCCGGAGTTGCATCCTACGGAATTTGCGTTTGTTCTCGCCTACACATTCTCTACCTATCTTACATCGCTACGCAATTATTTCGTTAATCTGTTAAAACGCCTTTAAATGCCCTTGGGCATGAAATATTGGTAGAGAATTTACAAAACTGTGATTTTCAAAATGCCTTTAGGCATGTAACATTTCTGCAAATCCAATTCTGATTTCTACTACGTTTCACAAATCCGCTGATTCATTTGTCGAAACCAAGGAAATTTCCCTATTTACCTCCTTTATTGCAAAATAAGCCAATCATAATACTATTATGTCAAAATATATTGCTGCCATTGATCAGGGAACAACCAGTACACGTTGCATTTTATTTGATCATCAGGGAAATATCGTTTCCGTAGGACAAAAAGAACACGAACAAATCTATCCTCATCCGGGCTGGATGGAACATAATCCGGACGAAATCTGGAAAAATACACTGGAAGTAATTGCAGTGGCTCGAATTAAAGCATCGGCTACCGCTGCCGACATTGCAGCAATAGGAATTACGAATCAGCGCGAAACAACGGTTGTATGGAATAAACGTACAGGTCTTCCTTATTATAATGCTTTGGTTTGGCAAGATACCAGAACTACGGAATTAGTAGCAAAATATGAAAAAGAAGGTGGTTTAAACCAGTTCAGGGATAAAACAGGTTTGCCGGTTTCAACTTATTTCAGTGGATTAAAATTAAGGTGGCTTTTAGAAAACGTTGATGGCTTACGTGCAGACGCGGAAAAAGGCGAGGCTATTTTTGGAAATATCGACACATTTCTGATCTGGCACCTGACTGGTGGCGTGCATGGCGGAATACATGTTACCGATGTAACAAATGCAAGCCGGACGCAATTGATGAATCTTTATACATTAAACTGGGATCAGGATATGCTGACTGCTTATGACATTCCGGCAAAAATGCTTCCGGTAATTAAAAGCAGTAGTGAGATATATGGATATGTTACCAATGAAGTTTTGCCGGGTGTTCCGGTAGCAGGTGATTTGGGAGATCAGCACGCTGCATTGGTTGGACAAACATGCTTTGAACCAGGAATGGCAAAAAATACTTATGGAACTGGTTGTTTTTTAGTCATGAATACAGGCAGCGAAATAAAAATGTCTGAAAATGGACTTCTTACTACCATCGCTTATCAGTTTGGCAACGAACCTGTTCAATATGCACTGGAAGGTAGTGTGGCTGTTACCGGAGCTTTGGTACAATGGGTACGTGATAATATGGGTTTGATCAAAAAAAGCAGCGATATTGAAAAACTGGCTCTGACAGTAGAAGATAACGGAGGCGCTTATTTTGTACCTGCATTTTCAGGATTATATGCACCTTACTGGCGAAACGATGCACGCGGAATCATTGCAGGACTGACCCGCTACGTAAATAAAGGTCACATTGCCAGGGCGGTTTTGGAAGCTACTGCTTATCAGACTCTGGATGTAGTGCACGCCATGGAGCAGGATTCAGGAATAAAACTTTCTTCTTTGCGTGTGGACGGCGGAATGGTATTGAACCAGCTTTTGATGCAATTCCAATCCGATATGCTGAATACACAGGTGGTATCACCAGCGGTTGCTGAAACTACTGCGCTTGGTGCTGCTTACGCTGCCGGACTGGCTGTCGGCTATTGGAAAAATACGGATGAATTGAAGAAAAATTGGGCCATAGCACACACTTGGAACCCTAATATGGATCAGGCCAAAAGAGAAGAATTGCATAAAGGATGGAAAAAAGCAGTTACCAAATCTTATGCCTGGATGGAATAATTAGGAAACACGGAATTTAGAATCAATATAAAAAACAATGCTGCAATTTGAAACTGACCTCTTATTTTGGGCTATATGCATGTAAACCGTAACTTCGCCCCACAAACCTAAAATAAGATTGCCTTATGCATACGCTTCATCTGAAAAAGCCACTCGCTTTTTTTGATCTTGAAACCACCGGAGTGAATATTGCACGCGATCGTATCGTCGAAATATCTGTGGTGAAGGCTTTGCCTAATGGTGAAACAGAAATACGTACCCGCAGGGTAAACCCGGAAATGCCCATTCCGCTGGAAAGCAGCCTTATACATGGTATTTATGATGAGGATGTGAAAGATTGTCCGCCATTTAAAGGACTTGCAAAAAATATTGCTGCTTTTCTGGAAGGATGTGATCTGGCAGGTTTTAACAGCAACCGTTTTGATATTCCAATGCTGGTTGAAGAATTTTTAAGGGCCGGAGTAGACTTTGATGTTAAAAACAGACGTGCCGTGGATGCACAACGGATTTATCACATGATGGAACCGCGTAATCTGGCTGCAGCATACAAGTTTTATTGTGGTAAAACTCTGATAGATGCACACAGTGCAGAGGCAGACACCATTGCCACTTTCGAAGTTTTACAAGGTCAAATTGCTAAATATCAAGGTGTTAAAGTAATTGATGCACATGGCAACGAATCCGAACCGGTTAAAAATGATGTGGCTGCTTTGCATGAACTGACAGCTTCCAAAATAATTGATTTTGCAGGCCGTATGGTTTTCAACGATAAAGGCGAAGAAGTTTTTAACTTTGGAAAACACAATGGAAAAAAGGTTGTGGATGTTCTGAAAAACGAACCATCTTTTTATGATTGGATCATGAAAGCAGAATTTCCTCTTGACACAAAACGGAGGCTTACGGAAATAAAATTGCGTGCTTTTACGCAGCGATAAATGAAGTATGTAATTTACAGTTGGCAGTAAGCGGTATTTATGCCTATTTTTGCCTGAATTCCATAAGGAGGCTTTGAGTGAGACAAAATATGCATGGCTCAAAACAATGAAAAACAACAATTTAGTTAATCCGAATACCTATTAAGGTTATCTGCTATGATTCCAAATCCTATTTCGCCAGAGATTAATATACCAGAGGTTATTCAGAATATTCCGCTTCAGCATTATCTCATACTCAGTACATTACTTTTCGTTATTGGCATTATTGGCGTACTCACACGTCGAAATGCCATTGTTATTTTTATGTCTGTTGAATTAATGCTTAATGCAGCGAATCTGCTTTTAATCGCGTTTTCATCTTACCGGTCCGATTCATCAGGTCAGGTGTTTGTGTTTTTTATTATGGCCGTTGCTGCTGCGGAAGTAGCCGTTGGATTGGCGATTATCGTAATGATATACCGGAATACGCGTAATACAGATATCGGCTTTTTGAATAAACTGAAGTGGTAGGGTTCTAATATGATCTGGTCACTCAAAACGAATAATTTATAAAAGTTTAAATAAAGACATGTCTCCATTATTACTAGTCCTTATTCCATTACTGCCTCTTATCGGGTTCCTGATCAACGGACTCGGTTTTCCACATTTGCCGAAAGGTGCTGTTGGAATTATTGGTTCTCTTACTGTTGTGGGAAGTTTTGTTTTGTCGCTGCTGACTTTTAGTGCATTTCTTGCAGGTGGCAGCCAACCCATTATTATACCGCTTTTTGACTGGATCACAGTTGGAAGTCTCAACATTCCCTTCTCCTTTCAGGTGGATCAGTTATCTCTGCTGATGTTAATGATCATTACCGGAGTAGGTTCGCTGATTCATATTTATTCTATTGGATACATGCATCACGATGCAGGTTTTGGTAAGTTTTTTGCTTATCTGAACCTCTTTTTGTTTTTCATGTTGCTACTCGTTTTAGGATCCAATTATGTCATCATGTTTATTGGCTGGGAAGGTGTAGGATTATGCTCTTATCTGCTTATAGGGTTCTGGAATAAAAATACAAGTTTCAATAATGCCGCTCGTAAGGCGTTCATTATGAACCGCGTGGGTGATTTAGGTTTTCTATTGGGTATTTTTACAATCATTACAACATTCGGTTCAGTTGAATACCTGGAAGTATTTAGCAAAGCTTCTTCTTTTCAGGTAGGTGATCCTATTATTATCACAATCACATTATTCCTGTTTATTGGAGCAATGGGAAAATCGGCTCAGATACCACTTTATACATGGTTACCCGATGCAATGGCTGGTCCAACACCAGTTTCAGCTCTGATTCACGCAGCAACCATGGTTACTGCCGGAATTTACATGGTAATTCGTTCCAACGTGCTCTATTCTCTGGCTCCTTCCACATTGGAAATTGTTGGAATAATTGGAGGAGCAACTGCATTGTTTGCTGCTTCGATCGGACTTTTACAAAACGATATCAAAAAAGTACTGGCTTATTCTACCGTCAGCCAGCTTGGTTATATGTTTATGGGTTTAGGTGCAATGGCTTATTCTGCTTCTATGTTCCATGTAATTACTCACGCATTTTTTAAAGCCCTATTATTCTTAGGTGCGGGTAGTGTTATTCACGCTATGTCCGACGAACAGGATATCCGCAACATGGGTGGTTTAAGAAAAAAATTACCTGTTACTTTTCTGACATTCTTTATTGCAACATGGGCCATCGCCGGCTTACCTCCTTTCTCCGGTTTCTTCTCAAAAGATGAAATTCTTGCGCATGTATTTGAACACAACAAATTACTTTGGGTAATCGGGGTGCTTGGTTCGCTTATGACCTCATTCTATATGTTCCGTTTGTTATTCCTTACTTTCTTTGGGAAATTCAGAGGCACACACGAGCAGGAACATCACTTGCACGAATCACCGGCATCCATGACAATTCCATTAATTGTTTTGGCAGTTTTATCCGCAGTTGGTGGGTTTATCGGTGTTCCCGAAGCGTTACACGGATCACATCGTCTGGCTGAATTTATGAGCCCGTTATATGATGGTGCCCGCCAGGCCAATCCTTCCGCATTTCTTGCTACTACTTTATCACATTCTGAAGAATACATTTTAATGGCCGTTTCCGTTGGTGTAGCACTTATTGCAGCCATCGCAGCTTACGTAATGTATATTCAAAAAGCCTTGGTTCCTGCACCGGATTCGGAAGAAAAATCAGCATTGCAAAATGTTATTTATAACAAATATTACGTCGATGAGCTATATGACAATGTATTTGTAAAATCTACCAAAACGCTCTCCAATGCATTTTACAGTTTCGGAGAATTCTTTATTGATTTATTCGTAAATGGTACTGCCCGCCTGATAAATTTTTTAGCAGGATTATTGCGCAAAACACAAACCGGTTCGACAGGAGATTATGTATTTGCCATGGTTTTGGGAATTGTGGCTATCTTATTTTGGAAGCTGTTACTTTGATTTATTGACATAACCCGTTCACCATATTATTGCTGACCGCTGACTTGAAAATATGCTTACTCTTCTTTTAATACTTTTACCAATTGCAGCCGCTGTTCTTACACTGGCTACCGGTGCCCGTTTGGCCAAACAGGTAGCACTGATCGGAGGATTGGCGGAACTTGGGCTTGCTGTTGTAGTCTGGGCTCAGTTTGACCCTTCAGGTGGTTCTCAGTTTGGTTTTAAATACAACTGGATTGCTTCTGCCGGTATTTCTTTTGCCGCTGGAATTGATGGAATCAGTCTGATATTGGTAATCCTGACTACATTTCTGACTCCTCTTATTATACTTTCGGCCTTTGGCCATGATTATAAAAACAGCCCGACTTTTTATTCGCTGATCCTGTTTATGGAGGCGGCATTAATTGGAGTTTTTACTTCAACAGATGCTTTTCTCTTTTACCTTTTCTTCGAAGCTGCGCTTATACCGGTTTACTTTCTGGCAGCAGTCTGGGGTGGAGAAAACAGAGCCAAGGTTACTTTCAAGTTCTTTATTTATACCATGTTTGGTAGCTTGTTTATGCTGGTAGCGTTGGTGTTTCTTTACTACAAAACACCAGGAACGCACACTTCTGAACTTACAGCCTTTTACAATCTGCAATTAAGTGCTCAGGCACAAGGATTTATATTCTGGGCATTCTTTATTGCCTTTGCTATCAAAATGCCTTTGTTTCCATTTCATACATGGCAGCCTGACACTTATACAGAATCGCCTACACAAGCGACAATGTTACTTTCAGGTATTATGTTAAAAATGGGTGTTTACGGTTTGATTCGTTTATTGCTTCCTATTGTTCCGTTGGGCGTTGATGCATGGGGGTTTCTGGCGGTAATACTTTCGGTTATCGGTATTATTTATGGATCCATTATCGCCATTCAGCAGCGTGATATGAAACGGCTTATTGCTTATTCTTCATTTGCTCACGTGGGATTAATGTCTGCCGGTGTTTTTTCATCATCTGCCAATGGCATGCAGGGAGCGTTAGTTCAGATGCTGGCTCACGGAATCAATGTAGTCGGCTTGTTTTATATCGTTGACCTTATTTATTCACGGACAAAAACACGTAATCTGGATCAGCTTGGAGGAATTTCACAAAGTTCTCCGCAGTTCAGTATTTACTTTATGATTCTGCTTCTGGGAAGTGTAGCATTACCGCTTACCAATGGTTTTGTAGGAGAATTTCTCCTTTTATCCAGTGTTTTCAGTTACAATTCCTGGCTCGGCGCTATTGCAGGGTTAACTATTATTTTAGGTTCGGTTTATATGTTACGCCTATATCAAAAATCCATGTTCGGACCTAAGTCAACCTGGGCAGAAGGATTTATGGATCTGACAATGAGTGAACGTGCTGTGCTTCTGCCGCTGGTGATCATGGTTTTCTGGATTGGTATTTATCCAAATACATTCCTTAAAATCTCAGAACCTGCTGTGAATCAGATCTTACAGATCATAACGAATTAATTAATTCAATAGTAGCAAATCAATTACAGCTATTTTGCTAACAGCTAATCGCCAAAAGCCAACAGCTATTTTAAGTGATAAACGATAATAAGTAATATATGTATCCCATTGTATTGTTGTCAATTTTTGGAATTGCAGCGCTCTTTTTAGGGTTCTCGAAATCTAAGAATATTCTCCTGCCCATGACGTTACTCTTTCTTGCCATTTCTATGGTGGGAAACTTTTATGAATGGAATAAGGGACCACTGCTCTATTTTTATGATATGTTCAGGGTTGATAACCTTACTTTGGCATTCAACGGAATTGTGTTAGTATCTGCTTTCATGATTTTTGCTATTTCCGGCGGTTTCCTGGATAATCCGGATTCTGAGCCGGCAGAATATTTTGGATTGATGTTATTTTCGTTAGTTGGAGCCATTATGATGGTCGGCTTTGAACATCTGATCATTTTATTCCTGGGTGTAGAAATTCTGTCTGTAGCATTATATGTGCTGACCGGAAGTAACAAGCGTAATTTACGTTCCAATGAAGCCGCCCTTAAATACTTTTTAATGGGTTCCTTTGCTACTGGTTTTATGTTGTTTGGAATGGCCTTGATTTACGGCGCCACAGGTTCTTTTAATCTGTCTGGCATACAAGGTTATGTGACAACAGCACATGCTGCCATGCCATCTTATATCCTTTATGCAGGATTATTACTGTTGTTAATTGGTATGTTATTTAAAGTTTCAGCTGCTCCATTCCATTTCTGGACGCCTGACGTTTACGAAGGAGCTCCTACACTTTTTACGGCATTTATGTCTACTATTGTAAAAACTGCTGGTTTTGCTGCTATTTACAGATTATTGAATCATTCATTTACAGGCATATACAGTTTTTGGTGGATCGTCATCGCCGCAATTGCAGTTCTTACGCTGATGGTTGGAAACATTGGTGCAACCAGCCAGAACAGCTTCAAAAGGATGCTGGCTTATTCGGGTATTTCCCACGCCGGATATCTCTTAATCGCCATTACTGCTTTATCGAAACCTACTGAAAATGCCATTGTGTTTTATTCCATGGCTTACTCATTATCTACCATTTGTGCATTTGGAATATTAATGCTGGTTTCTAAGGAAAAAACTATTGAAGGCCAGCCAGATGAACGCTACGAAGCATTTAATGGTCTTGCAAAAAATAATCCTTTACTCGCATTTGTATTAACTGTATCAATGTTATCATTGGCAGGAATTCCGTTAACAGCTGGTTTCTGGGGGAAATTTTTCGTATTCACTAGTGCTGCGGACAGAGGTATTATCTGGATTACAGTTGTTGCAGTATTAATGTCCACAGTCGGTATTTATTATTATTTCCGGGTTATTATTTCCTCCTACATGCGTGAAGGAAATCTTGCCAAAATACGTGTAGCCCCTTTTTATCAGGTAATTTTATTACTGGCTACATTCCTGACAATATTATTCGGCCTTGTTCCAAGTCTTTTTGAAGGACTTGTCCAATGACAATTCTGACATAATTTTTAAAATTAAATGACAAGAAAGCTATACTCCGGTGTAGCTTTTTTTGTTACTTATCTCCATAATCACGTATAATGTTAAATAGCAAATTCTTTCGGTTATAAATTAACTGAGATTTTTACTATTAAATTATACACTTTTGACAGTAGTCAAACATGGAAACAGACACGGAGTATTTGCTTGGCCGGAAAGAAATTATCCTGAATAGAGAGCATATTCATAACCAGATCTTCAATCAAAAAATTTTAGTAACAGGAGCTGCCGGATCAATTGGCAGAGAATTAGTACGACAAATCATTTCATATAATCCAAGTCAACTGTGCCTGATTGATCAATGGGAATTAGGAATATATGAGCTCAAATCCGAATTTGATACATATCCTAATATTGAATTTGAATTAGGTAATATTACCGATTCAACCAGAATGTCAGCTATTTTTAATGACTTCAAACCTCAGATTGTTTTCCATGCCGCAGCTTACAAGCATGTTTCTCTATTGGAAGATTATCCTTCTGAGGCGATAAAAAATAATGTAATTGGCACCAAAATTATTGCAGATCTATCTCTTCAAAATCATGTTGAAAAATTTGTCTTTATCTCTACTGACAAAGCCGTGAATCCATTTAGCAATATGGGAGTTTCAAAACGAATGGGAGAACTTTATGTACTAAGTCTTAATGATGATTCTCAATCAATTACACAATTTATTATTACCAGATTTGGAAATGTCCTGGGGTCCACCGGTTCAGTTTATTCCATATTTAACGAGCAGATAAAAAAAGGTGGTCCGGTTACAGTTACAAGTTTAAATGCTACCCGTTATTTTATGAGCCATTTTGAAGCTGCGCAACTCGTGTTGCAAGCTGCGGCAATTGGCAAAGGCGGCGAAATATTGGTTTTTGATATGGGTTTGCCAATTTTCATTTATGATCTTGCCAAAAGGATGATTGAAAAATCAACCATAGCCAAGGATATCAGAATTGTGTTCACTGGCTTAAAAAATGGTGAAAAACTTCATGAGAATTTATTATTTGACGAAGAGAAATTACTGCCTACACATCATCCCAAAATAAGTATTGCTCGTTTTGAAACAGTGCATAAAACGGACGTACATTTAAAAATTGCATTGCTAAGTGAAGCACTGGAAATTGCAACATCCGATCAGCTTTCATCAATTCTAAAGAATATATTATCAGACAATAATATAGCAAAAACGTTCTATATGCAGCCCAAATTCGCTTCTAGCAATGTTTTTGCTGATAATTATTCAGAAATAGCACGGTCTAAATGTACGTATCCACCATCAACATGAATAAGCTGCCCGGTTGTGTGGCTGGAACAGGGTGAAAGTAAAAAAGCCGTCATATTAGCAATTTCCTCAGCTGTTGTCATTCTGTTTTCCAACGGAATTTTACTTACAATAGAAGCTAATTTTTCTTTCGGATTTGGTAATGTTGCAATCCATTTTTCATACAGAGGTGTAAAACACTCGGCCACAATTATTGCGTTTACACGTATACCATAAGGTAATAATTCAACCGCCCATTCGCGCGTTAGGGCATTTCTTCCGCCGTTAGCAGCAGCATAAGCAGATGTTCCGCCCTGACCGGTTTCGGCCGTTTTTGAACCAATATTTAATATGGCACCCTTTGACTTCTTTAATTCCGGCAAAGCATAATGCACGATCAGATAATAATGGATCAGGTTACTATGCAAGCTCTGGACAAACTTCTCATAACTGCCATTTTCCAGACCGACTCCGTCATTTACTCCTGCATTATTCACAACACCTTCAATGCGGCCAAATAAATCAAGAACTGATTTGACCACTTTTTCACATTCCTCCGGTTTGGATAATTCTCCTGCTACCTGAAATGCTGTCAATCCTTGCTTTTCTAATTCTGCAATCGTCTCTAAATTATCGTGCTCATTTCTACCAATAATAACCGGTATGGCACCTTCTTTGGCAAGAACTTCTACAATTCCCTTCCCAATTCCTTTTGCTCCGCCGGTGACAATAATGACTTTGTCTTTTAATTGTAAATCCATATAAAAAGCGATTCTAATAAAATTCTAATTTGAATAAAAATAAGTTAATTATAAGTTGCCAATCGTATATGTATTCTACAAATTACAGTAATCCATAATTGTATTTTAGTTATTGCATTTCACTTTAAAACAGGACTTATTCTATACGTAATTAATTTAAGTCAGTAAATGACCCGTTTTACCCTATTGAATTAATATAAATATATAGTTTAACAGTAATCCTGCAATTGAACAATATTGCACCATTCTATGTTAATTCTATAATTATTGGATTAAATATATAATATTTACAAGATAACAAAATTGTGTTTATTACGTAAGCGGCGTTTTTCAATCAAAAAAAATAACTAGTTTTGTATAACAGCGAAATAGTGCAGTAATTTCTAGAGTGTATTACAATCGGAATTTAAACTCTTTTTCATTTTTAAATTAATAATGAACATTAAAACCCTAATTCCAAAAGAATGAAATACCCAATACATGCAGAAGGCAATTTTCAATTTATCGACGAAGGAAAAGGCGAAACGTTATTGCTTTTGCATGGCCTTTTCGGTGCTTTGAGCAATTGGGATGGCATTATTGATCATTTTTCAAATCGTTATCGGGTTATAATACCATTGTTACCGATTTATGAATTACCTCCGCGTGAAGCAGGACTGGAAGCACTTCTTGCATTTCTGGAAGAATTCGTAGCATTTAAAAGTTTGAGTAACGTAACTGTTATTGGCAATTCACTTGGTGGACACATTGGACTGCTTTACACTTTAAAAAATCAGGAAAATGTTTTCAAACTTGTATTAACTGGTAGTTCAGGGCTTTTTGAAAACTCAATGGGCGGCTCGTTTCCAAAAAGAGGGAGTTATGATTATATACGTGACAAAGTCGCTTACACGTTTTACGATCCGCAGGTTGCTACAAAAGAACTGATAGATGAAGTATTTGAGATTACTTCGAGTATTCCAAAGTGTATGAGCATCGTTGGAATTGCGAAATCTGCACAGCGTCATAATCTTGCAAAAGACCTGCATGGAATTAAAGTCGCTACTTTACTTGTTTGGGGTTTGAATGATACAATAACTCCGCCTCATGTTGGTTATGAGTTTAATCGTCTTATTGCAGACTCAGAATTACATTTCATAGATAAATGCTGCCATGCTCCAATGATGGAACGTCCGCATGAATTTAACGTTATATTAGAAAGCTTTTTAGAAAAACATATTTCTATTCCGGTTGAGTAGTAGTTTTTGAAGTCATCCGGTACTCTGTTTTTAAAGAATTCTTTTGAAATGAAAATTTGACTCATCTGTAGTTTTTTTATACATTCGGCAAAACGACATCTTTAATATGCTTGCAGCTACGCTTATTAATCCTATGATCCCCGTTCTGAAACTTACTGATTCAGTAGGTACGGCTTTGGATTGGATGGATGAATTCCGTACCAGGCAGTTGGTTGTGGCCGACTCCGGTCTTTACAAAGGAATTGTTTCAGAAGATATATTATTTGACATTGCTGATGCTAATGAGCAGCTTGAAAAAGTTATTATTCAGCACAAAGATATTTTTGCATCCGAAGATCAGCATCCTTATGAGCTGTTAAGGATGGTTAATCAATTTGGGCTATTAATTATTCCTGTTGTACACGGGGATAAAACGGTGGCAGGAAGTATCTTAGTTAGCGATCTGATCGAAAACTTTGTAAATGAACTTGGTGTTCAGGAAAAGGGAGCTGTAATTGTTCTCAAAATTGCAGAACGTGATTATTCGCTTGCCGAAATATGCCGTCTGATTGAATCTAACGGAACCAAGATTTTAAGTACTTACTATTCTTCATCAGAATCTTCACATCCTCTCAATGGATCCCTGCTAACTTTAAAGTTGAACAGGACTCATATTACTCCTATTATTGCAACACTGGAACGCTTTGGATACGAAATTGAAGAGGCTCATGCCAATGATCCTATCGAAAGTGTAGACCAGGAAAGGCTCGACATGCTGCTGCGATATCTTGCTACCTGATTTCTGTTCTTACCTGTAAATGCTGATACGTTTTTGAATCGGCACTTTTGTCACGTATCTTTCGGAAGAAATAAGACTGATTTACTTTTTCTTTCATGAAAATAGCAATTCACGGACGCAATTTTAATGAGTCCGCCCGACCGTTTATTGAAAGCATGTTCAACGAACTGGCAAGTCGGGAAATTGATGTTCAATTGTCCAAACCTTTCCGGACATTTCTTGATCAAAATAATATACAGCATAAAACTACTTTGGTTTATGACAAACCAGAAGAGCTTTACGACGCCCGCCTGGCTGTAAGTATGGGTGGAGATGGTACTTTGCTGGAAACTATTTCTCATGTAGGAAGCCGGCAAATACCTACAATAGGTATTAATGTGGGACGTTTAGGCTTTCTGGCAACAGTCTCTCCGGAAAGAATTTCGGACATGATCTCAGCCCTGGATAACGGCCAGTTTCGTATTGACGAAAGAACATTGGTAGAAATAGATAACCATGATCTGTTTGACGGACTTAATTTTGGTTTAAATGATTTTACGATCACTAAAACTGACTCTTCTTCCATGATTACAGTTCATACTTACCTGAATGATGAATTCCTGAATTCTTACTGGGCAGATGGATTGATCATTTCAACACCAACAGGCTCCACAGGCTATTCACTAAGCTGCGGCGGACCGGTACTGGTTCCTCATTCACAAAACTTCATCGTTACACCAATAAGTCCGCACAATCTTAATGTAAGGCCACTTGTCGTAGAAGACACCGCTGTAATCAGATTAGAGGTTAAAAGCCGAAGCAACAACTTTTTAGTGTCTTTGGATGCACGTTCACGTGTAGTAGATGAAAATACATTACTGACAATCCGTAAGGCAAAATTCCGCGCCCGTTTGATCAAAATGCTGGACGATAGTTTTCTTAATACATTGAGGAGTAAATTATCATGGGGATTAGATATGCGCAATTAACAGCAAAGATATCTTATCAGGATTAACAGATATTTATCTAATTAAATCTCAACGACATGCACATTATCTTTCATTCTTTTGACCTTCGGTTAAAACACACTTTTACTATTGCTCACGACTCCCGGGATGTACAGCCAACACTTATTGTTGAGTTACAAGATGGGGAATACAGTGGTTTTGGTGAGGCTACTTCGAATCCCTATTACGGTGCTACGATTGAAAACATGATTCAATCGCTGGAAACAGTTCGTTCAATAGTTGAAAAACAGGATTTTATTTCAGCAGATGATTTATGGGATCAGACAAATTCGCTTTTGCTGACAAACCCTTTTGCACAATGTGCGCTGGATGAAGCTGCCCACGATCTTTTTGCAAAGAAAAAAAATAAAAAATTATATGAAAGCTGGGGGCTAATTCCGGATCATAATCCTCTGACCAATTTCACGATTGGAATCGATACAATTGAAAAAATGGTATCTAAGATGAAAGAACTCCCATGGCCCATTTATAAAATAAAATTAGGTACCGACGATGACCTTCGTATAGTAAGAGAGCTTAGGAAAAATACGGATGCAAAGTTTCGTGTAGATGCTAATTGTGCCTGGACCGCGGAACAAACGATCAATTTTGCTCCGGAATTAAAGAAGCTGAGAGTAGAATTTATTGAGCAGCCATTGCCTGCCGATGACGTGGAAGGGATGAAAAAAGTATTTACAGATTGTGTATTGCCCGTACTTGCTGATGAAAGCTGTATTGTAGAAAGTGATGTAATTAAATGCCAGAACCTTTTTCACGGAGTAAATATTAAATTGACCAAATGCGGTGGCCTTACACCTGCGCTACGTATGATTGCCAAAGCTAAGAAATTGGGAATGAAAACGATGGTAGGTTGTATGACAGAAAGCAGTGTTGGAATTTCAGCCATTGCACACCTTCTCCCATTGTTGGATTATGTTGATATGGATGGTTCTCTTCTTATTAGTAATGATCCGGCTACTGGTGTAACCTTTGACTACGGAAAAGTTATTTATTCAAACCAAAACGGGACCGGCGCTTCTCTCTTATAGCAATTTTGCTTTCAAAAAGTTTTTTGAATTTCAATGAGTACTTATTATACTAACCGGCTTCCTAATAAAACTGTAAGTTTGGAAGATGGTAAAAAATACCTTTGGTTTAGTGGAACTGACTATTTAGGAATGGCCCACAACGAAGAGTTTCGTAGTTATCTGGAAGAAGGATTTTCATTATATGGAAGTCATTTTGGAAGTTCAAGAAATAACAGTTTACAGCTTAATATTTATCAGGAAGCAGAATATGCAATGGCTGATTTTGCCGAAGCTCCGGCGTCATTAACTGTTTCATCCGGAATGTGGGCGGGACAATTGGTTATGAAAGAGATTGAAAATATTATAAAATCTACTTCTTCTGTATCTCAAAATCAGATCCTTTATCATTACAGTCCAAAGGTTCATCCTGCAATCTGGGGGAAAGATTATTCAGAAAATTCTTACAGTTGGCAAAAATGGGCACTTGAAACGGTCAGTTTGATCAATGCAAGTCCGGAAAATATCTCACATATAATTTGCTCTGATTCAGTAGGATCTCCTTATATTGAAAAATATGATTTTTCCATTTTTAATAATTTTTCATCAGAACGAAACATTTGGCTGATTGTTGATGATTCTCATGGTTTAGGTGTGTCTGGAAACAATGGAAATGGAATTTATCAAAAAATCAGTATTCTGAAAAACACAAAAAATATTGTAGTATCTTCTCTGAATAAAGCCATGGGGATTCCAGCGGGAGTAATATTAGCTGATACAAATGTGATTGACTTACTACGGACTTCTCCATGGTTTGCGGGAGCATCACCTTGTGCACCTGCTTATATTTACGCTTTTCAAAAATTTCTATCATCTGGAGCCTATCCAAAAGCATTTCAGCTTTTACAATCGAATATCAGGTATTTCAATAGCAAAATTTCAGAATTAAATCTCTTTTCAGGCATTGCAGATTATCCTGTTTTTTGCAGTAAAAATACTTTCCTGTTTCAGTATCTGCTTGACAACGGAATTATGGCTTCCTGCTTTTCCTATCCGCTTGCTACCGATTTGCCCATTACGCGAATGGTTATAAGCGTGATGCACCAAAAAGAAGACCTCGACCAAATGGCCGAGGTCTGTATGAAATTTAAAAGCTGAACGGATTCAACCTTTTATAGATCGCTGCCACCTAAGGTTGCAAGTCTTTTTTCTTCTTTTAATTTTTCTCTTTCTACTTTAGCTGAAACCAGAATACTCACTTCAAAAAGTATAAAAAGAGGAATTGCTACCAATACCTGACTGTAAATATCCGGTGAAGGCGTAATTACTGCTGCTACGATCAAAATTACGATCATCGCATGTTTTCTGTATTCTCTCATAAAGCTTGGTGTAAGCACGCCAACTTTTGACAAAACAAAAACTACAATTGGAAGCTGAAATGCAACTCCGCAGGCCAATGTAAGTGTAGCTACTAATGATATGTAGGACGCCAAACTAAATTCATTGATGATCGATTCATCCAGTGTAAAATTGGCCAAAAAGTTAATCGCCAATGGAGTTACCACGTAGTAACCAAAAAGTACACCGGAAAAGAAAAGGAACGTTACATAAAATACTGCCCCGCGAGCTGATTTTCTTTCAGAAGGCTTTAATCCTGGTCTGATAAAACGCCATATTTCCCAAAAAGCATAAGGAAATGCAAATATTAAACCAGCAATAACAGACGATGTCATACTCATTGTAAACTGGTCGCCCATTCCTATTGTCTGCAACTTAAAATTAAGCGCCTTAATACACAGATCATCATAATTGACCACTACAGCTAATTTACAAAGCATTTTGTAAGTCCAGAAGTCTGGCTGCGATGGTGCTATAATTACGTAATGATAAATTTCTTTGATGTATACAAAAGCAAGAATGGCAAATACCAAAATCGAACCTGCTGCACGTATAACGTGCCATCTTAATTCTTCAAGATGTCCGATAAACGACATCTCATTGCCTGTTTCCTCTTCTTCGTTCTCTAATTCTTGGTCTAAGGGCATACTCTAAAAAATGAAAGTAGGAAGTTTTCAACAACATCAGGATCAAAAACACATCATTTGCTTCTCGAATCCTATGCTATATTTGTTATTATTTATTAATCTTTATACGTGAAAATATGATGCAACGATCATTTTATTTTTCAAAAGCCGAAATTACTTAAAAAACCCGCCGGATTATTTCGACGGGTTTTTTATTATTGCTCAAATAGCAGCTTAGTCCATCACAAACGGATAGTCATTTTCCACGTATACATCAGTATATGCTTCTTTGGCATCCGGAAATTCTGACTCCTCTGCAAATTGTACAGATTCTGCAACGATGTCTTTTACTTTTTTGTCAATGTTTTCCAGATCTTCTTCCGTAGCAAAAGAATTTTCAAGAATTACCGCACGGATCTGCTCAATCGGATCACGATGCTTGTATTCTTCAACTTCTTCTTTAGACCGGTATTTTTGCGGATCCGACATAGAATGTCCGCGATAGCGATACGTACGGAATTCCAGGAAAGTTGGTCCGTCTCCCTTACGCGCACGTTCAGCAGCACGGGCAACAGCCTCATGGATTGCTTCCACGCTCATTCCGTCAACAGGTTCCGAAGGGATGTCGTAAGCTTCTCCCAGCGTATAAAGTTCTGTTACATTGGAAGAACGTGCAACCGAAGTTCCCATCGCATATCCATTGTTTTCAACAACGAAAATGACAGGCAATTTCCAATTCATCGCCATATTCAGCGCTTCATGAAAAGCTCCCTGACGAATCGCTCCGTCTCCGAAGTAACAAATGCAAAGTTTACCGGTTTTGTTATACTTCTCAGCAAAGGCAATACCAGCTCCCATAGGAATCTGTGCACCTACAATACCATGACCTCCAACAAAGCCATTCTCTTTATCAAAAATGTGCATGGAACCGCCTTTTCCTTTGGTTGTTCCTGTTTTCTTTCCATAAAGTTCAGCCATAATTGCTTTGGGATCTGTTCCCAGAGCCAAAGGAATACCATGGTCACGGTAAGCGGTGATGTACTTATCGCCTTTTGTCAGCGCACTGGCCGCTCCCGAAGAGCAGGCTTCCTGACCAATATAAAGGTGACAGAAACCACGAATCTTTTGCTGTCCGTAAAGTTGCCCGGCTTTCTCTTCAAACCGACGTTGTAAAAGCATATTCTCGAACCAGAACATATATTGTTCCTTCGGATGCTGTAATTTCTTTGGGTCTGATTTTTTCTTTTTTTCAGTAACGGTGGCCATGTATTTGGTTCTCGTTTATAAAGACAGAACTTTGTCTTAAAGTTAGTGGTTTGAACAGAGTCTGTTTTTTGCCGTACTCACGCAAATGATTTGCGAAAATAAGCATTATCTATATAACAAAGAAGTTCATGTGGCTAGAAAAGCTCCATCTTACATACTTTAAGAATTATGAGGAGAGAGCATTTGTGTTTGGAGAGCACGTTAATTGCCTTGTCGGAGAGAATGGAAGTGGTAAAACGAACCTTTTGGACGCGATTTACTTCCTTACACTCACTAAAAGCGCTTTTCATAATCAGGACGCATTAGGCATTCGTCATGCAAATGATTTTTTTATTATAGACGGAATATTTAAAGATTTAAGCCGGAATATTCAGATTACGTGTAGTTTTCAGCGGGGTCAGCGCAAAGTTTTCATGTCTGACAAGAAAATTTACGAGCGTCTCAGCGATCATATTGGTCTTTTTCCTTTGGTACTGATTGCTCCAAATGATACTGATCTCATACGCGATGGCAGTGAAGAACGCCGGCGGTTTTTTGATGGTGTTTTGGCTCAGGCAACCCCGGATTATTTAAATGATTTTTTACAATACAATAAAATCCTTACCCAGCGCAATGCACTCTTGAAGCTTTTTGCAGAGCGAAATTATCTGGACGAAGATTTATTGGAAACTTATAATGAACCTCTCATTTTCTTAGCGATAAGAATTTATGAACACCGCCGCTCTTTTATGGATCGGTTTTTACCCTTGTTTCGAAAATACTATCAATTTTTAAGCAGTGGAAAAGAAGAGGTCGATGTATTGTACGAAAGTGAAGTAGCGAGTGCAGACTTTAAAACTGAGTTTCGTAAAAACAGAGGGAAAGATTTGCATGCGCAGAGAACCGGAAAAGGCATACATAAAGATGAATATGTATTTGAAATTGATGGAATAACCCTTAAAAAATTCGGATCTCAGGGGCAACAAAAATCTTTTGTAATAGCGCTCAAACTAGCTCAGTTTGAGTTATTAAAAATTGAAAAAGAGAAAACGCCTATAATTCTATTGGATGATATTTTTGACAAACTCGATGACCGGCGCATTCACAAACTAATTGATCTGATTGATACCGGTTTTTTAGGACAGGTTTTTATAACCGATGCCCGTCCTGAGCGTTCACAGCGAATTTTAGAAAATGTAAAGGCTGAT
>Ga0247739_10000128_pt1 | contig 24833 bp, 25 predicted proteins | sample UWRJL058202B2_FD_180943 | JGI IMG/M metagenome (GOLD analysis project Ga0247739, IMG submission 180943) | Plant litter microbial communities from Arlington Agricultural Research Station in Wisconsin, United States - UWRJ-L058-202B-2 | ecosystem: Environmental > Terrestrial > Plant litter >...
GTTAAGTTATAACCATTGTTGTTCGATTGAACATAAACTGTTTAGTATTGGACAGCTATTGTAAGCCCATAACATGAAACGATTTTTTGAGACGATAAAACATATATTTTCAATAGAGGAGTTGAGGACACGTATTCTCAACACTCTTTTGTTTATAACTATATTCCGTTTAGGGTCTTATATAGCTTTACCTGGTGTTGAGCCGGATCAGATGAATGTTTCTACGGAAGGTTTGTTAGGTCTGATTGATGTCTTTGTAGGAGGATCCTTCAGCAAGGCGTCTATTTTTGCATTGGGTATTATGCCATACATCTCTGCATCTATTGCTATACAGCTTTTGACTATGGCATTGCCATATTTCCAAAAGATGCAAAAAGAAGGTGAGTCCGGACGGAAGAAACTTAATCAGTTTACAAGAGTATTAACTATTGTTGTCACCTTAGTACAAGGAACTGCTTATTTAAATACTATGGTACCGGACGAAGCTCTGTTAGTAACCCGGAGTCTTTTTTCTATCTCTTCAGTATTTGTTCTTACAGCAGGAACAATGTTCTGTATGTGGTTAGGTGAAAGGATTACAGATAAAGGAATTGGAAATGGAATTTCAATGCTAATTATGATTGGTATTGTATCCAGATTTCCAGGCGCTATCTATAAGGAATTTGTGTCCAGAGGAAGTGGTCAGATTTTATTATTTGTACTTGAAATTGTAGCATTGTATTTTGTGATCATGGGTGCAGTAATGCTTACCCAAGCTGTTCGCAGAATACCAATTCAATATGCAAAGCAGGTTGTGGGGAATAGAGTAATGGGTGGACAACGTCAGTATTTACCGTTAAAACTTAATGCTGCGGGGGTAATGCCAATTATTTTTGCACAGGCGTTGATGTTCATTCCTTCTTTAGGAGCGTCTTATTTCGCTGAGAAAAGTGATTTTGCCAGTGATGTTGCAACGATTTTTGCAAACTATACAACTTGGCAATACAATTTATTATTTGCATTACTAATTATTGTATTTACTTTCTTCTATACTGCAATTTCCGTAAATCCACAGCAAATTGCAGATGATATGAAAAGAGGTGGCGGATTTATTCCAGGTGTTAAGCCAGGACAGCAGACCTCAGAGTATATAAGTTCTATTTTAGATCGTATTACATTTCCAGGGTCTTTAATGCTTGCAGTTGTAGCTACTTTACCGGCTTTTGCAAGTCTGTTAGGAGTTTCAACGGATTTTGCACATTTCTTTGGAGGCACGTCATTACTGATTATGGTAGGCGTTGTTTTAGATACTTTGCAACAGGTAGAAAGTTACTTGCTGATGCGTAGATATGAAGGTTTAATGAAATCCGGACGTGTAAAAGGTAGAACAGAAAGTGTTGCTATCTAATATTAAGTAATGATTTATCTGAAAACCGAAGAGGAAATAGACCTCATTAAAATAAGCGCTCAGGTCCTGGGAAAAGCGCACGCGGAAGTAGCTCTTTGGATTAAACCTGGTGTTACTACTAAAAAGCTAGATACTGTTGCAGAAGAATATATTAAGGATTTTGGAGGTATTCCTTCTTTTAAAGGATTTAACAATTTCCCGGCTTCACTCTGTATTTCGGTAAATGAAGTAGTTGTTCATGGAATTCCTGGCAATTACGTTTTGAAAGAAGGTGATATTGTATCGATTGATTGTGGCGTTAAATTGAATGGATTTCATAGTGACAGTGCTTATACTTATCCTGTTGGAGAAGTATCTAGTGAAGTTATGAATCTTCTAACTGCTACAAAAAAATCTTTATATAAAGGAATTGAACAGGCAATTGATGGATGGAGAACAGGTGATATAGGCTATGCCATTCAGAGTTATGTGGAAGAGAGAGGTTATACTGTGGTACGTGAATTGGTCGGCCATGGTGTTGGAAGAAGCCTCCATGAAAGCCCAGAAGTTCCCAATTATGGGAAAAGAGGAAAAGGAATCAGATTGAAAGAAGGAATGGTATTAGCTATCGAACCAATGATTAATCTAGGTAGTAAATCTGTGATGCAAGAGCGGGACGGATGGACTATCAGAACTAGTGATAGAAAGCGTTCAGCTCATTTTGAACATACTATTGTTGTTCGTAAGGGAAAACCTGAAATTTTGACGACCTTTGACTATATTGAAAAAGTGACGGCCAATACCAGTCTTATGGTAGAAGTAAAGTAATAAACGCTACGAATGGCAAAACAAGCATCAATCGAACAAGACGGAGTAATTTTAGAAGCGCTTTCTAACGCAATGTTTCGTGTAGTATTAGAAAATAAGCACGAAGTAATTGCTCACATTTCAGGAAAAATGAGAATGCATTATATAAAAATATTACCGGGAGACCGTGTTAAGTTGGAAATGTCTCCTTACGACTTATCAAAGGCAAGAATTACTTACCGGTACAAATAAGGAGAAGATCACCTGAATATTAACAATAAGAAACATTCGAGATGAAAGTCAAAGCATCAGTAAAGAAACGCAGTGTGGACTGCAAAGTTATACGCCGAAAGGGTAAGGTATACGTAATTAACAAGAAGAACCCACGGTATAAACAAAGACAAGGTTAATAATTATGGCACGTATTTCAGGAGTTGATATTCCCGACCGTAAGAGAGGCGAGATCTCACTAACTTATATTTTTGGAATTGGACGCAGTTCAGCGAAAAAAATCCTTAGTAAAGCTGGTGTAGATGTTGATAAAAAGGTAATTGATTGGACTGATGATGAGTCCGGTGCAGTTCGTGCGGTTATCTCGGGTGAATATAAAGTAGAAGGCGCACTTAAGTCTGAGGTTCAGCTGAGCATCAAACGTTTAATGGATATTGCTTGTTACCGTGGCCTTCGTCATCGTAAGGGATTGCCATTGCGCGGACAAAGAACGAAGAATAACTCTCGTACTCGTAAGGGTAAACGCAAGACAATCGCGAACAAGAAAAAGGCTACTAAATAAACAATGAGGGTGGTTTTAAAGCCACAACTTATTCCATAAGCAATGGCACAAAATAAAAGAAAAGATAAAGCTAAAAAGAGAGTTGTTGTAGTAGAGTCGGTGGGTCAGGTACACATCAAGGCATCTTTCAACAACATCATTATCTCTATTACGAATAGTAATGGTCAGGTAATATCATGGGGATCTGCTGGTAAAATGGGTTTCCGTGGTTCAAAGAAAAATACTCCTTATGCAGCTCAGACTGCAGCTCAAAGTTGTGCACAAGTTGCATTTGATTTGGGAATGCGTAAAGCAGAGGTATTTGTAAAAGGACCTGGTTCAGGACGTGAGTCTGCAATCCGTACAATTCAGAATGCTGGAATTGAGGTTACTACAATTCGTGATATTACTCCGCTTCCACATAATGGATGTCGCCCTCCAAAGCGCCGCAGAGTATAGTTTCAGTAATAATTTATTGCCCATTCGTAATTTGGACACTGGGGTTACGTAATGGTTTTTCTAATTTTTTCGCAAACAAATAGTTTTAATGGCACGTTACACAGGTCCCAAATCAAAGATAGCAAGACGTTACGGTGAACCCATTTTGGGCCCGAGCAAAGCGCTTGCTAAGAAAAATTACCCGCCGGGAGTTCACGGAAAGGGTCGCCGTTCCAAAAAATCGGAATATGCTTTACAGTTAATGGAAAAGCAAAAGGTGAAATTTATTTATGGTATTCTTGAGAGACAATTTCGTAATTTATTCGAAAAGGCATCTGTTAAAGAAGGAATTACCGGAGAGAACTTGCTTAAATATTGCGAAGCTCGCTTGGACAATACAGTATATCGTTTAGGAGTTGCTCCTACGAGACGTGCTGCCCGTCAGCTTGTTTCTCACAAACACATTCTTGTGGATGGTGAGATCGTAAATATTCCATCATATTCGTTACGTCCTGGTCAAGTAGTGACAGTTCGTGAAAAATCTAAATCTCTTGAAACTGTAACTGATAGTTTAGCTGGTCACAGCTCTAAAGGATTCAGTTGGTTAGAGTGGGATGGACAATCGCTGACAGGAAAGTTTATAACATTTCCTGATCGTGAATCTATTCCGGAAAACATCAACGAGCAACTTATCGTTGAGTTGTATTCTAAATAAATTCTTCATTAAGAGCACGTCTTGGTTTACCAGACGTGCTTTCGCCGGAAACGGCAATTTTGCGATCGCAAAGGTAACGGTAGCGTGATCAACTATCATTTACTACTATAAAAGGAGCAAGGACTATGTCAATATTAGCTTTCCAAATGCCTGATAAGGTCGTCATGGAAAAAGCAGATGACTTTCACGGGTTGTTTGAGTTTAAGCCTTTAGAGAAAGGATACGGCGTAACAATTGGTAATGCGTTACGCAGAATACTCCTCTCATCTTTAGAAGGTTACGCCATTACGAGTGTTAAATTTCCGGGTGTTCTTCATGAGTTCTCTTCTATTGAAGGAATTGTTGAGGACGTAACGGAAATCATTTTGAACCTGAAAATGGTTCGTTTTAAAAAGGTTACGGATCTAAACGAAAGTAGGGTTGTAGTAAATCTTAAAAATGTTTCGGTAATTACTGCCGGTGATATTGGTAAATTTACAAATGCTTTTGAAGTTTTGAATCCTGATCAGGTTATTTGTCACATTGATGACAACAAGGAGTTCGAAATGGAACTATTGTTGGATAAAGGCAGAGGATACGTTCCCGCTGATGAGCCAAGAGCAAATGAGTTGCCTTTTGGATATATAGCTGTGGATTCTATTTATACGCCTATTAAAAATGTTAAGTATAGCGTTGAAAATACCAGGGTTGAGCAACGTACGGATTATGAACGTCTTTTGATTGATATTCAAACAGATGGCTCTATTCATCCGGAGGATGCATTGAAAGGTGCTGCAAATATCCTTATTCAACATTTTATGCTGTTCTCTGATCAGACTATGACGTTTGAGAAACAGAAAGCAGAAGAAGATAATCAAGTTGATGAAGAAATGTTGCGTATGAGAAAATTACTCAAAACGTCTCTTTCTGAATTAGATTTATCTGTACGCGCATATAACTGTTTGAAATCAGCTGATGTTAAATCATTAGGTGATTTAGTAAGACTAGAAATTTCTGATATGATGAAATTCCGTAATTTTGGTAAAAAATCTCTTACGGAATTAGAACAACTTGTTGCTGATAAACAACTTGTATTTGGAATGGACGTTGCCAAATATCGCCTGGACGAAGATTGAGTTTAAGTATTATATAATAAGTATGTATTCTGTAGCGCGTGTGACGCAGCTCGAAGCAACTAAACAAAACAATAATGAGACACGGAAAGAAAAATAATCACTTAGGAAGAACAACATCTCACCGCAAGGCGATGCTTTCGAATATGGCTTCCTCTTTGATTATTTACAAGAGAATTGAAACAACGGTAGCAAAAGCTAAGGAACTAAGAAAGTTTGTTGAGCCTTTGTTAACGCGTGCAAAAGAAGACACTACTCATAACAGGAGAATTGCTTTTGCTTATCTTAATGATAAGGAATCTACAAAAGAACTTTTTGGAGTAGTTTCAGACAAAATAGCAGATCGTCCGGGTGGATATACCCGTATCATCAAATTAGGTGTAAGGTTAGGTGATGCTGCTGAGATGGCAATGATAGAGTTAGTTGATTTCAACGATGCATTACTTCTTGCTAATGCAGACAAACCTGCTAAAACTCGTCGTAGTAGAAGAGGTGGTAAGAAATCAGATGGTACAACAGAAGGTGAAATTGATGTTGTAGCAGCGAAAAAAGCAGATCACCCAATCGTAGCTGAATCAGAGCCTTCTACAGAAGAATCAGAAACAAGTTCAGACGAAGAATTACCAAAAGATGACAAAGCTGAATAAAACATACGTAAAGTGGTATTAGAAAGCTGATAAAAAGGGTTAAACGTTTTCGTTTAGCCCTTTTTTATGAATGAATTTTACACTTTTATAGTTTACATTAATAATAACAGATTAAAGTCGGTTATTTAATTCAGATAGTAGTAGAAATTGATTTTAACTATAATATGAATCAAAAAAAGGAAGCTTTATTATTGCTGGAAGACGGTACAGCTTATAGAGGATTAGCTTTAGGCATAAATGGCACTACCGGAGGAGAAATATGTTTTAACACTGGTATGACTGGTTACCAGGAGATTTACACTGATCCTTCTTATTATGGACAGATTATTGTAAATACTACTTCCCATATTGGTAATTATGGAGTTCAGCTGAATGACGAAGAAGAGTCGGCCTCTGTAAAAATAAAAGGTATGGTTTGTAATACTTTTTCAAACATATATTCAAGACATACTGCTGATTTTTCTTTGCAGGAATATTTTGAGAGAGCAAACATAGTAGGTGTTAGCAATGTTGATACCCGACATTTGGTTCGTCATGTGCGTGAAAAAGGCGTGATGAATGCTATCATCTCTTCCCAAATTCTTGATGAAAAAGAATTGATGGTAGAATTACGTAAGATACCTTCTATGGATGGTCTTGAACTATCTTCTCATGTAACAACTAACGAAGCTTATTTTGTTGGTAATGAGTCAGAAAGCAAATGGAGAATAGCTGTAATGGATTACGGTATTAAGAAAAGTATTCTTAAAAATCTTACATTACGTGGTTGCTACTGCAAAGTTTTTCCTGCCAAAACATCTTTTGAAGAAGTTATGCAATGGAAACCAGATGGATTTTTTATTTCAAACGGTCCTGGCGATCCGGCAGCAATGCAATATGCTGTGGATAATGTAAGCTTCATGGTTAAAACCGGGAAACCATTATTTGGAATATGTCTTGGACACCAGTTGCTGGCTTTATCAAGTGGCATTAATACTTATAAAATGCATCATGGACACAGAGGACTGAATCATCCGGTAAAAAACCTGATTTCGGGATTTTGTGAAGTTACATCTCAAAATCATGGATTTGCTGTTAATCCGGATGAGATAGAAAGTCATCCTGATGTAGAAATCACGCATGTTAATTTGAATGACAAAACAATAGAAGGAATTCGTAGAAAAGATTACCCTGCATTCTCAGTACAATATCACCCTGAAGCCTCACCGGGGCCTCATGATTCAAGATATTTATTTGATGAATTTACGAGTATGCTTTCAACTAATTGATTAAAAATCCCTCACATAGAGGGATTTTTAATTTTTAAGGATTTCTGTATTTTGGCGGCAGTAATGTTTGTTTAGAATATTCACTTTTTATAGCACATTATTCATTCAAATAATATTATCTGGATTCCAACTCATTTTAATAATGGCTTGACATCGAAGCGCTCCCGTTTACAGTGTTTAAGCTTTTATAATGAACCAATAAAACCAGACAAATGAGCGTAGTAACTTTGTTATTCACGTCCGACAAATTATGCATTAAGATTGTAAATTTGAGTTAAAATGAATTGTCGTTGATGGATGACAATTTTTTTGTGTTATTTTGTACCGTTAACATATCAATTTTTAATCAAAACCAAGCTGCAAATGAGTACGATTCAGTCAGTACATGCAAGACAAATTCTGGATTCACGAGGAAACCCAACTGTAGAAGTAGATATACGTACCGAAAATGGATATTTAGGACGGGCTGCTGTACCTTCAGGTGCATCAACTGGTAAACACGAGGCCGTAGAACTTCGCGATGACGACAAAAGTGTATATGTAGGAAAAGGTGTTTTGAGAGCGGTTGAGAATGTAAATGATATCATTTTTCCTGAGTTGATAGGCTGTTCTGTTTTTGAACAGAATCTTATTGATAAAATTATGCTGGAATTAGATGGTACACCTAATAAAAGTAAATTAGGAGCTAATGCAATTCTTGGTGTTTCTTTAGCTGCTGCAAAAGCTGCTGCACAGGAAGCTAATCTTCCACTTTATCGTTATGTGGGTGGCACAAGTGCTAATACGCTTCCGGTTCCAATGATGAATATTTTGAATGGCGGTAGTCATGCAGATAATTCAATCGATTTTCAGGAATTTATGATTTTGCCAGCAAAGGCAGATACTTTTTCTGAGTCTCTACGTATGGGTGTTGAAGTATTCCATACTTTGAAAACTGTATTGAAAAGCAAAGGATACTCTACTAACGTAGGTGACGAAGGCGGATTTGCTCCGAATATCAAGTCAAATGAAGAAGCAATTGAAATTGTTATTCAGGCGATTGAAAAAGCTGGTTACAAACCTGGTGAAGATATCTTTATTGCTATGGATGCAGCTGTTTCTGAATTTTATGAAGACGGTTTCTATCACTTCAAAAAATCTGATGGACGCAAATTGTCATCTGATGAAATGGCTGACTACTGGACTCAATGGGTAGCTAAATATCCGATCATCTCGATTGAGGATGGAATGGATGAAGATGACTGGGCAGGCTGGAAAACACTTACAGAATCTGTTGGTAAAAAATGTCAGTTAGTTGGTGACGATTTATTTGTTACAAACGTAACCCGTTTGCAACAAGGTATTGAATCGCAAATTGCAAATGCTATCTTGGTAAAAGTAAACCAAATCGGAACTTTGACAGAAACCATTGATACGGTAAATCTTGCTAAGAGAAATAGTTACAAAACCATTATGTCTCACCGTTCAGGTGAAACTGAGGATTCTACAATTGCAGATCTTGCTGTGGCATTGAACACTGGCCAAATCAAAACCGGTTCTGCTTCCCGTTCTGATCGTATGGCTAAATACAATCAGTTATTACGTATTGAAGAAGAACTTGGAGAAAGTGCTTACTTCCCTGGATTGAAATTCTAAGTAATTATAATGCACAACCGGAGCTTTTAGCTCCGGTTTTTTTGCCTCAAAGCATGTTAGATTTTAAAAATCATTGGGCATTAAGGCCATTACGTAATTTTTATACTGCAACTTTAGTTGCATGGTTAGTTTGGATACTTGTTTTAGATAACAACAATGCTAGGATTGTTATCTCTAACAGGATGAAAATGAAAGAGCTGGAAAAGGAAAAAAGCGTTCTGAAAGAAAAAATCCAGCAGGTGAAGAAAGAACGCGATGAAGTTTTTGGTAATCCCAGGATGCTCGAAAAATGGGCTAGGGAAAAGTTTATGATGCGACGTCCTAATGAAGATGTATACGTAATCATTGATGAAAATAACCAACCAGTAGAAAGTAATAAAGAAGAGTGATTCCAAAGTTAATCAGAAACAAATTTGATTCAGGTACTTTTCGTATGTCTTGGCAACATCTGCCGCTCACCGATAGCAGAAGGTGTTTTTAATGAACTTATTGAGCAGAAAGGATTACAAAATAGAATCCAGTGTGATTCTGCCGGAACTGCGGCTTATCACATAGGTAGCTTACCTGATAAACGGATGCGTACCGTCGCTTTAAAAAATGGAATTATATTGACACATGCTTCCCGCCAACTTTCATTTAATGATTTTACATGTTACACATATATTATGGCAATGGATGAATCAAATTTTGATAATATCCGAAAAGAAAGTTTTCGTGCTAACGGAGAATATATAACAGCGAAGCAATTATATTTATACCGGATGTTCGATCCTCAGCGCGGTAATTCGCTTATTGTTCCGGATCCATATTATGAAGAAATTTCTGCTTTTAATAATGTTTATGATATTGTAAAAAGGAGCGGAACAGCCTTTTTAGATTTTTTGATCGAAAAGCACAATTTGACTGTTAAAACAAGTGACTAGATCGTAAACTAGTTTTTTAATATATCTGACAAAGAATATAAATCACCACGACATTGAGCAAGAAAGTAATCCTTATTATTATGGACGGTTGGGGAATCGCTAAGATGGGCGAAGAAAACCGTTCAGCGATTATAGCCGCAAACACTCCCTTTTACGATAGTATTTTAAAAAAATATCCACATAGTAAACTTGCAGCAAGCGGATTAGCTGTTGGACTTCCTGATGGACAAATGGGAAACTCAGAAGTAGGCCACACTAATTTAGGTGCGGGAAGGGTTGTATATCAGGATTTGGTGAAAATAAATCTTGCCGTTTCTGAAGGTACATTAGCGGAGGAAAAGGTACTGACTGATGCATTGGATTATGCAAAAGCAAATGATAAAAAGGTGCATTTTATTGGTCTTGTATCTGATGGTGGTGTACATTCACATATCGACCATTTGAAAGGCTTATGTAAAATAGCATCTGACAGAAATATTAAGAATGTTTTTGTTCATGCATTTACAGACGGAAGAGATTGCGATCCTAAAAGCGGATTAGGATTTTTGACCGATCTGGAAAATACCATGAAGCAAACCACCGGGCAACTCGCAAGTGTTACCGGCCGTTATTATGCAATGGATCGTGATAAAAGATGGGAAAGGGTAAAATTGGCATACGATGCAATGGTACATGGTGAAGGAAAGAAAGTGCTGGCTACGGATGTGCTCAAAACTATTGAAGAATCATACGAAGAAGGTATTTCTGACGAATTCATTATGCCTATTGTTACTGTAAAAGAAGATGGGACACCATTGGCCTTGATTGAAGACGGTGACGTGGTACTTTGTTTTAATTTCCGTACAGATCGTGGAAGGGAAATTACAGAAGTATTAACGCAGCAGGATTTTCACGAGCAGAATATGCATAAACTGAACCTTCGGTATATTACCCTGACTAATTACGATGATACCTTTAAAGGAGTTGATGTTATTTTTGATAAGGATAATTTAAATAACACTTTGGGAGAAGTTTTAGAAGCAGCGGGTAAAAAGCAAATTCGCATTGCGGAAACGGAGAAATATCCTCACGTAACATTTTTCTTTTCTGGTGGAAGAGAAAAGCCATTTGAAGGAGAAAGTCGGCTCATGTGTCCTTCTCCAAAAGTAGCCACTTATGATTTGCAACCTGAAATGTCTGCTTTTGGACTTCGCGATGCAATTATTCCTGAACTTGAAAAAGAGGAGGTAGATTTTGTTTGTCTTAATTTCGCCAATGCAGATATGGTGGGACACACAGGCGTTTTTGAGGCTGCGGTAAAAGCATGTGAAACCGTAGACCAGTGTGTTGAAGCTGTTGTTACAACTGGCTTAAACCATGGTTATTCTTCTATTATTATTGCAGATCATGGTAATTCAGATTATATGTCAAATGATGATGGTTCACCTAATACTGCTCACTCATTAAATTTGGTACCCTGCGTTTTGGTTGATAATGAATATCAAAAGCCAATTAATGATGGTAAATTGGCAGACATTGCACCAACTATTCTGGAATTAATGGGAATACAGAAACCCGAAGAAATGACAGGAACTAGTATTTTATAAGAATATTATAATATTGATAGTTTATTCTCAACAGAGAGTCTTTATCAGGCTCTCTATTTTTATTTATAGGTTTTAAAAGTTGTCTTAGTAAATCATGCACAGAATATTTTTAAACATACGTAATAGGATAACACAATCCGCACACAATCAATGGATTCTTGTTGTTATAATCCTATTTTTAATTTCATGTGACAATGCTTCTGATAGTCAGCATCAAGCCAAAAAATTCTATGATCTAAAAGGATTTATCGAAGGTCAGATTGTCCAGCTAGATAGCGAAAAACCAGTTGTTTTGAAAGTGATGGAAATAGGTGCTGATCGAAATCAGCTTTCTACCAAGAATATAGATTGGAAAAAGGAGTTAGAATTGTTTTCACAGGCCGATATTAATAAACCTGCTTACAGCCAAAGCTATTCAGTTATCCGGTCAGATTCTTTGAACTTTGAATATGTTATAAAACAAGGGGAGAATTTACCAGTACGCTATTTAAAGATTCAACTAAATGAAGCAGGTGGAGTACCTGTTGAAATTGAAGCATTATTGAAATCAGAGAATAAGTTATATCAGTCCGAAAAAAAAATATATTTGAGATGTTTGGTAAAGGGTAATAGTACGCAGTTATTATCCTATGATATTTCCGGATTTCAAAAGCTTGCTATCATGCAGGAAAAACCTTTTTCAATTCAAGCAAAAGTGCAGCGTTAATTGTATTATTTGAAGCTGTTCAAATTTACCATAAGTTGGGTAAACATTACCCAATTTATAAATCTTACGTTTTACAAATTCTTTAATTACAAATTCTATTTAATTCTAATATTATTCAAATAAGGTAGTTTAACAAGATCAAATTGAATTATAAAATTATTTAATTGTATTTATTCTGTAAGTTCTAATGCTATTTTAATTATTCGGCATAATAATGGTGTCTATAATTGTAAATCGAACGTAATAAACACAATTGACTAAATGTGCATCTAGCAAATCAGTGTGTAAACTAATTAAGTAAACTTATAAATCGTTTATCAATGCAACCAGAACAAAAAAATAAGCAAAGTATAGCATGGGCAATGGTCGTTGTCCTTGGTCTAGCAACAGCAATGTTTGGCTATTTGTTTACTACTCAGAAAAGCGAGTTGACTCAACAAGAGACGATGGTTGTAGAAAAGGCAAGGGAACTGGCTGTTACTAAAACAAAGCTTGACTCTATTTCTACAGTGTTGGATACAAAGATTGCTGAAATTGAAAGATTAGGTGGTGATGTTACGGAATTAACTAAGGTTAAGGAAAGATTAGAAGCTGATAAACTAGCTTTCAGCCGTAGCAAAAAAATGGAAACAGGGAAATATTTAGGAAAGATAAAAGAATACGAAAAATTCCTTGTTGAGAAAGATGAGCTTATTGCTCAGTTAAGAGCAGAAAACGAACATCTTGTTGCGTCTAATGATTCTCTAAGTACACATGTTTCTACATTGGCAAGCGAAAGAGAAAGACTTGTTCAGCGTCAAACAGAATTAACTGACTCGGTTGTAACATTTACTGCGGCTAACAAAGAGCTTTCTGCAAAAGTAAGTCAGGCGGCTGCTCTTAAAGCTGCAAACATTAAAGTACTTGCGGTTAATTCAAGAGGAAAAGAAAAAGACAAAGAAGAATTTAAAGCTAAAAGAGTGGACAAATTGAAACTTACTTTCAATCTGCCTGAGAATGCTTTAACAGCACAAGAGTCGAAAGATATATATGTTCGGGTTTTAGATCCTGAAGGAGCAGTTGTTGCTGATGATGCAACGGGATCCGGAGAATTTGAGATAAACGGAGCACCTTCAAAATTCACAGCACGTGAATCGGTTGCTTATCAAAATAATAATCAAAAAGTAGAACTGTTATATGATAATGCGACGCAGTTCCGTCCAGGTAAATATAACGTTGAGCTCTATTCTGAAGGATATAAGATTGGTAATACCAATTTTACTATCAAGAAATAAAATACGAATTCACACCATACATAACGCGTTAAATGCGGTTGACTGTAAAAGGTCAACCGCCATTTTATTTTAGCTGAAATTATCTTTTTAAGTATTCCTGTCAATAAATTATTCTAAATTTTGATTCTCAATTATATTAATAAAACGGTGCAATTCTTCGGCTCGTTCAGGACTTGAATCAGGATATGTCATATCCATCTTTTTTAATTCTTCTTCAATAATTTTTCCTACAATCAAACGTAAATTTTTCTTGTCATCTGCGGGGACTACAAACCAGGGGGCTTTTTTTGAAGCAGTTGCATTAATACAATCTTCGTAAGCTTTCATATAATCATCCCACTGATCACGGACTTTTACGTCCTGCTCTTCAAATTTCCAATTCTTTGCAGGGTCTTCAATCCGTTCGATCAAACGTTTTGCCTGTTCTTCCTTCGATACATTCAGGAAAAATTTTATTACCCTGATTCCATTCCGGTATAAATATTTTTCAAGATTTTTAATATCTGAATAACGGTGTTTAAATAATTTATCCAGATCAGCAGTCAATTCAACTGGCAAACGTTGTGAAACTGTTAAAATAGTTGGATCAACTTTTACAACCAATACTTCTTCGTAATAACTTCGGTTAAAAATTGTAATAGTGCCACGTTGAGGTAAAACAGCATTAGTCCGCCACAAAAAATCATGTCCTAGTTCAGTTTCTGTTGGTCTTTTAAAAGAATGTATTTTTACACCTACCGGATTCACGCCAGAAAGTACGTGTTTGATTGTTCCGTCTTTACCGGCTGCATCCATGGCCTGGAAAATAACAAGCAATCCATAACGGTTATGCGCATACATTTCACTTTGTAAATTGTCCAGCTCTTTTGCAGAATCGATCTGCATTTGTTCGTATTCCTCCTTATTCTCATAAATATCTTTGAAGCGTGTTTTTGCCTTTTTTATTTCAAACTTTTGCTTCCCATCCACGCGGTATTGATCTGAATCGAAACTTGACATAGTAGTATGTTTATTTACCGGAAAATATAAAATGTAATCTAATCTTTTAAACTAAATATTTTTAAGAAAATCCACTAGTTTCGAAAATGCAATCGCCCGATGGCTTAACTTTCCTTTCTCTTCCATCGTCATTTCTGCGAATGTATGGTCATAACCATCAGGCAAAAATATAGGGTCATATCCGAACCCCAGTGTTCCCCGTTTATCAGAAATAATTTGTCCATGAATTGTACCTTCAAACTGATGATATTCTCCTGCAATGACAAGTGTTATTACGGTCTTAAATCTGGCCTGATGATTTACATGAGGTTGTAGATTTTTAATAAGCAAATTCATATTATCTTCTGAGTTGCGTTGAGGGCCTGCATATCGTGCCGATAACACACCAGGCTCATTATTCAGCGCAAATACTTCCAGGCCGGTATCATCTGCAAAGCAGCTCACATTAAAATTGTTCCATATATGTTCTGCTTTTTGCAAAGAATTCCCTTCAATAGTATCACGGGTTTCAGGAATTTCATCTTTGCAGCCTATATCATCCAAAGTAACCAGTGTAAAATGATCACCAAGTAATATCTGGATTTCCTTTAATTTATGGGTATTATTAGTTGCAAAACAAAGTTTCATAGTGAACTTCTGATTTTAAATGAAAATGCAGTTTAATAAAAAAACGGCTACTCTTGCGAAGCAGCCGTCTCTTTATTAAAATTTTAATTTATTTATCTTGCAGGAGGAGCAACAGGAGCCGAAGGCTGAGCCGCGCCTTTACTGAAGTCCAGCAATTCCATTTCAAATTGTAAAACAGAATTTCCTGGTATTGGTCCGTAAGTATCAGGTCCGTAAGCAAGTCCTGAAGGAATAAGAAGTATACCTTTAGCACCCTTTTTCATCAACATAAGTCCTTCTTCCCAACCTGGTATAACCATTCCGGCGCCAATAGTTAAATCTAACGGTTTACCGGATTTCTTAGAACTATCAAATTCTTTTCCATCCAAAAATTTACCTGTATAATGAACCTTCACATTATCTCCCTGTGCAGGACTTGCGCCAGCTCCTTCTACTTCAGGAATGTAATATAATCCGGAAGCAGTTTTTTGAGCCTTAGCTTTTAAATTATTTTTAGTGATATAATCTTCAATCACTTTGGCATCAATTGCTTTTTGTTTTACACCAACTTCTGATTGTTGCTTCTGGAATTCTTCTGATGTAAGAACACTTAGAACTTTAACAGTAAAAGTCAGTTCCGATCCTTTTTTGATCATAGGAGGCATTGGCTGCATCATCTTAGCAAATAAAGTATCTGCATTTATGATAAATTTAGCACTATCACCCTTTGCCAATAAAGCGAGTCCTTCTTCAAAACTTCCTTTAAACGGAGGAGCCTGAAGTACCATTTTCACTGGTGTACCTTCTTTATATGTATCACGAAGAGTAGAATCAGCGCCATTTTTAAGAACTAAATGGAATGACATAATATCTCCCAGTTTCGCTTTTCTGGCGTCGTCTTCGTGCTCAAAAACCTGATATTTAAGACCGTCTTTAGTAACCTGCGTACGATATTTGTTGCAAGCGGCTGCGAGAATAGTTATGCCAAGCGCATAACCGATTGTTTTAAGATTCATTGGATTGTATAATTAGAAAATATTTAAGTGATTGAGCATTTAAAGTATTAATCAACGCTTAAAAGCGCTTGTTGGTACGAGGGTAAAACGGATAAAAATTTATCCAGTGTTTCAGTAACGGTTAAGTCAGACCTTCCACCTGATGCATTTTTATGACCGCCGCCACTGAAATGGCTGCTTGCCAGATCACGTACAGAAAATGAACCAACTGAACGAAATGATATTTTAACTTCTCCTTTTCTTTCAATAAAGAGTGCACACATCACTACATTCTCTACCTGAAGTCCATAATTTACGATTCCTTCGGTTTCGCCAGTACTGGAATTGAATTTTATAAGTTCAGCTTCAGTAAGAACCATATATGCTGTGCGATATTCAGGTATTACTGTTAGCTTTTGAGACAGAACATAACCCAAAAATTGTAACCGGGAAAGCGGTGCACTATCATAAATCAGTCTGTGTACCCGGCTTGTATCAAAACCTGTCAACATCAAATCAGCAACGGCGAGATGCACTTCCGGAGTCACATTAGCATGGCGAAAAGAACCGGTATCAGTCATAATTCCTGCATACAAACATTCTGCCAATGATCTGTCAAAGATCTCAACCGTTTGTAAACCAACTTCTATTGTCTTGATCAACGAATAAACCAACTGTGCAGTAGCAGCAGCGTAAGTATCCCAAATCATCCATTTTGCAAAATACTCAGGTTCTAAATGATGATCGATGAGCATTTTAGTCGCCTTTGCATCCTGTACAACTTTTCCCAGGTCTTTTAAACGTGAAAGTGCTGAAAAATCTAAGCAGCAAATAAGTGTTGCTTCATCAATTTTTCTCTTGCAGTTACGCTGATCCGCTGCTTTTTCATACACCAGTACATTTTCCATGCCAGGCAGCCAGTTCAGGTTAGCAGCATATTCGGTAGGGCTGATCACGGTAACGGCGTGTCCTTTCCGGATAAGATAACTCGCCCATCCAAGCGAAGATCCTAAAGCATCAGCATCAGGGTCCCTATGCATCGTAATGATGATTTTCTGAGGAGTGGAAAGAAAAGCAACTAACTCTTCAATGGTTTGATTTATAGGTATTTGGTTCAATAGAAGGATCCGGCAAAGTTAGATTAAGGTGCAAAATTAATAAAACTGTTGGGATTTGTTCAATCTTGCCTGATAAAGGCTTCAACTAACAACAAATGTTTTATTACTTATGAAGGTTCCGGCAAGAATTAACAAGGATATAATTGAAAAATAGTAAGTTTGCACGAAATAAATTTTAGCAATTTTATGCCAACTAATAAAACGTTTACAATGATTAAGCCTGATGCCGTTGAAGACGGAAACTCGGGCTCTATTATTAAAATGATTGAGGAAGCCGGATTCCGGGTTGTAGCCTTAAAGAAAACGCAACTGACTCCTGAGCGTGCAGGAGAATTTTATGAGGTTCATAAAGAACGCCCATTTTATAACGATTTGTGCAAATACATGTCCTCTGGTCCTATTATACCAATAATTTTAGAAAAGGAGAATGCTGTTGCTGATTTCCGTACCTTGATCGGTGCTACAAATCCTGCTAATGCTGATGCTGGTACAATTCGTAAATTATTTGCAAAGTCGATAGAAGCTAATGCAATTCACGGATCGGACTCTGACGAAAATGCCGAAATAGAAGGTAATTTCTTTTTTGGAGGTCTTGAGAAATTCTGAAAAGTAAATTTTATTGAAATGAAATAGGGATTGTGTGCATAATTGCATACAATCCCTTTTTCATTTCATCCTTCTATTTTTCAGTTAAAACACGATCTACTACGTGAATAACTCCATTATCTGCACTAATATTTTTTGTTAATATATAGGCACGATTCACTGTAATTGTGCTATCTGCTATTTTTAAGATCTGAAGAGATCCCTTATTAAAAGCGATGTTTTTTCCTGTTTTTAAGTTTGAGAACGTATAAATGTTTGCCAGCATATGATATTCAACAAAAGAAATAGCAGAATCTCTTGGCAAGGAAATAATTGAACTGGCAGTGATTCCAGCTTTTTTGAAAGCAGCATCATTTGGTGCAAAAAGTGTAAATTCACCTGCTCTCAGTGCATCTCCCATTTTTATACCCATAATTATTTCTCTTAAAATACTGAATTGACTGTTCGCAGCGAGTACGTCTGTAAGGGTTTTTGGCTTTACAAGATCCTTGTCATCGTTTTTACAAGAAAGAAAAATTCCTGAGAATAATACAGCAATTAAAAAAAATGCCCTATAACGGCTAACAAAATTGATTTTTTTCATAGCTTACACATTAGTTAATTTCTGTAAAACTAATGGAAAATGTAGTTGGAAGAATTGTTGAACTAATATTTTTAATCCTAATCCCAAAACATTATGTTTAAACTAAAGCATTTGCTTGTCCTGTGTGCAGCAGTACTGTTTTTGAATTCAGCCTTTTTGGTTCTTCAAGGCCCGGTTTCGAACCTGGTTGGAAACCCAGTTGGAAACCCGATTTTAGATTTGAAGAAATCTGTAAAACTTTTTAACGGAAAAGACCTGACCGGATGGAAAATTAACGGAACGGAAAAATGGTATGTAGAAAAAGGCGAATTAATTTGTGAAAGCGGCCCCGATAAAAAGTACGGTTACCTGACAACAGATAAGTTTTATAAAAATTTCGATCTGTCTCTGAAGTTTAAGCAGGAATCCAATGGAAATAGCGGCGTGTTTTTCAGGTCTACTGTTGACGGAACAAAAGTTTCGGGCTGGCAGGTAGAAGTTGCACCGCCAAATCATGATACAGGTGGAGTCTATGAATCTTACGGTCGGGAATGGCTTGTTAAAATTCCTGATGAAAAAGAAGGGTTTTTGAAAATGGGCGAATGGAATACTCTGCGTATTAAAGTTGTAGGAGATAAAGTCCAAACCTGGCTTAACGGGAACGAAATGGTAGATTTTAGTGATGAAAAAATTGGTGCTGCCAATGGCTCCATCGCACTTCAGATCCACGATGGCGGAGGAATAAAAGTACGCTGGAAGGATTTTGTTATGGAAGAATTGTAATCAAGGAGTTCATAAAATTAACTTCTTACTCCGGCTTTATATAAGTTCATGCAACAGAACAAGGTAGTTCGTCGGAAATCATTTAAGTAAAAGCTTCCTGGTTAATAGATTCGTGTAAATAAGAACATGAAATCTGTTGGCCATGAAGCTTTTTTATTGCCTGATATTTTGATTATCCACGAAGCGATCATGAAATACAAAAACGACAGTAATGACTCAACGGCAAAACCGTTACGAATGACGGCATCTTCATTGGATGGCAGGGATTTTAGTAATATGAATCTGGAAAATGCCGATTTTAGTTTTTCAAGTTTAAAGGACACTAATTTTGATGGTGCCAATCTTCGGAATGCAAAAATGCGGTTTTCTTCTTTAGACAGAACTACATTCAAAAATGCGGATCTTCGGAATGCAGATTTAAGTTTTAGCAGTTTGTCTGATGTAGATTTGTCGGAAGCGAAAGTCGAAGGAGCTAATTTGAGCTTTACTTCGCAAGACAGATCAATTAAATGGCAGGATTTTAGTCTTATCGGGCTCATTCAAAATCAAGGTTGGATTGGCACTTTGGTTGCTGTTGTGCTGGGAGCTATTGTATTATATGGAATTAATGCCATTGTTTATTTTACGGCTGAAATTGTTTATACGTCTGAGCCAATACGGGTAAAACTTTATCAGTTTCTCGTCTTACAAAATATTGCAGCTGGTGTAGTAACAATCTTACTGACACAAGCGTTGACGGGTTGGCTTGACATTCTGATCAAAAAAATATTTATCCGTCATATTGTTTTATCCGTTGTAGTCGTACTTATTAATAATGGACTAAGTGTTGGTATCTATCTTTTATTCGGTTTGGGAATCGTTCAAAAATACCGGATCATGTATCCCGAAGAGGCTGCTCAAAATGCTCCCTGGCACTGGTATATGTGGGGTCCTATTGTTGTTGCCAATGCTTTTTATTTCTTGATGAGACATGGCAAACAAATTTCCAGGAAAATATCGGATCAGGAGTATCAGTTATTAAATCTTGAAAAATTAAAAACGAGGGCAGAGTTAGATGCCCTTCAGGCCAGAATTAATCCTCACTTTTTATATAATGCATTAAATAGTATCGCCAGCCTGGTTCATGATGATCCGGACAAAGCCGAGGAAATGACTTTACTTCTTTCCAAACTATTCAGATATACTACCGGCCGGAATACGGAGGATTATTTTGATACTATTAGAAATGAGCTGGAAATGGTTCAAACTTATCTCCAGGTTGAAAAAGTCCGCTTTGGTGACCGCTTAATGTTTACGGTAGAGGTATCAGACCCGGCACTTAATGAGCTTCAGGTTCCCAAATTTATACTTCAGCCTATCGTAGAGAATGCCATTAAACATGGTGTATCCAAAATGGCAGATCTGGGAAATATTGTTGTAAAAATTTATGAAAAAGATAACTGGCTGCATTTATGCGTCCATGATAATGGTCCGTTATTTCCTGACACCATGGGAGCCGGTTACGGTATCAGAAGTATTCAGGAAAAATTGAAATTGCTTTATGGAAATGATGCAAAAGTAGAGCTTCATAATGTGCCGGGTAAATCTGTTAATATTTCCATTCAAAAATCTGCTATTGACCAACATCAATAATTATGCTATGAATTTCCCGCTGAAAACAATATTGATAGATGATGAAATACTGGCATTGAGCCGGTTGAAAAGATTACTTTTAAAACATCCTGAAACTTTTTTAATTGTCTCCGAAGCTCAGAACGGCGCGGAAGGACTAGTGGAAATTGATAAACATCAGCCGGATGTTATATTTCTTGATATTGAAATGCCCTTGCTGAATGGATTCGAAATGCTTTCAAAGCTATCTAAAATGCCGCTGGTTGTCTTTTCAACGGCTTATGATCAATATGCAATCCGGGCATTTGAAGAAAATTCTGTTGATTACTTATTGAAACCCGTCGAAAATGATCGTCTTTTAAAAACAATTGAAAAAATTCATAATATAAGTAAAGCCGGCACAAACACAGGACAAAATCCATATTCAGAAAATTTAATGAAATTATTGGAAGAGATGAAGCCTAAAAAGGAAATCTTTTCTTTGTCGGTCAAATCAGGAGATCGTATTTTGCTAATTCCATTAACAGAGATCACACATTTTGAAGCAGATGAAAAATATGTTTTTTTGAATACACTCGACGGACAGAAATATTTATTAAATTATACATTAACTTCCCTTGAAGAAAAGCTGCCTGCACATTATCTCAGAATCAGTAGGGCAGGCATTGTCAATTCCCACCATATAAAAGAGATTCAAAAGCATTTTGGCGGAAAATATATGATCCTGATGCGCGACCGGAAAGCGTCACAACTTTCGAGCGGAAGTACTTACGGTGAAGTTATACGCCATCTTCTTGATAATTAAACAGATTGCGATATCTGGTTTTGCTACGCATATAGATTTTGAAGACGCCATACTTATTCCTAAATTGCGCCCCTATTGAAAATATGGGTTTACTTTATTAGGGTTAATCTGCTGTTTATCAGAGCTTTTTTCACAGATGGAAGTATATTTTATGTTGATTTGTATAACCTTTCGACACAAAAGGACCTTTACCTGCGTATCTGTTTATGATAAAGCAGATGTCTGAAAGACTGAAAACGTAAAAAAAATCAGTCTAATTTATTTTTGTACAGTTATGGTTCATCTGTTTTGTTAAAAAAAGTTAAAGGCTTCATAAAACAATGAAGGAACTCATCGATACAGGCAATCTGCCAAAGCACATAGCCGTTATCATGGATGGTAACGGAAGGTGGGCACAGAACCAGGGAGCCGCACGTGTATTCGGGCATCGCAATGCAATAAAAGCGGTAAGGGAAGTAACAGAAGGATGTGCTGATTTGGGTATTCCTTATCTTACTCTTTATGCGTTTTCAACTGAAAACTGGGCTCGTCCCGAGTATGAAGTTCGTGCATTAATGGAACTGTTGGTCCAGTCGATACGAAATGAATTGCCGACGATGATGAAAAACAATGTACGCCTGGATACGATTGGAGATACACCAAGCTTGCCACGTAGTTGTCAGAGTCAGTTAGCTGAGGCAATTGAAGCAACAAAAGGAAATACCGGACTAAATCTGGTTCTTGCCTTAGGATATAGCGGAAAGTGGGATATTGTTCAGGCAGTAAAAAAGCTTGCAGTTGATGTACAGAATGGTGTGTTAAATCCTGACGAGATTAAGGAAGATGCGTTGGCAGCCAACCTGTCGACGAAAGACAGGCCGGAAGTAGACCTGATGCTCAGGACCGGAGGAGACCACAGGATTAGTAATTTCCTTTTGTGGCAGCTAGCTTATGCTGAATTATATTTTTACGAGAATCTGTTTTGGCCTGATTTCAGAAGAGAACATCTTTATCAGGCAATAATGGCCTATCAAAATACTGAAAGGCGTTTTGGTAAAACGGGGGAACAAATAAAAGCGAATAGTGCTAAGTAAAACAACATGAACCTTTTGAAAAATTTGATTAGATCATTAGCACATCGTAATGGTATTTTAGCAATTGTAATGCTTTGCTGGTTTTTACCGGCAAGTGCACAGCGCGTTGGTTTGGGAGGAGCGGCACCAAAGCCTGCATCATCATCAGGTTTAATGATTGACCCGGCTGAGCCCAAAGAATATACCATAGCAGAGGTAACAGTTTCAGGAACGCAGTTTCTTGATCCAAATTCGATGATTTCTATTTCTGGTTTAAAACCAGGTGATAAAATACGTGTTCCGGGACCTGCCGTTACTTCATCCATCAGACGTATGATGGATTTTGGCACTTTGGATGATGTTGAAATACTGGCCACGAAAGTTGAAGCCGAAAAAATATGGCTGAATATCCATATCAAAGAGCGTCCGAGACTTTATAAAGTCTCTTTTTCAGGGATTCGAAAAGGTGAAAGAGAAACGCTGAATGATAAAGTGAAATTGATAAAGGGACGTGTTATTACACCTACTGTAATCAAAAATACCCAGCTGATTATTAAAAAATATTACATGGATAAAGGCTTTTACAATACCAAAGTGAAGGTATTGCAAATTCCTGATTCAACCCGTGGCCAGGCTACGCTTAATTTTAATATTGGTAAAGGGAAAAAAGTAAAGATAGAAAAAATAGATATTGAAGGTAATACTGCAATTAGCGACCGGACTCTTAAGAAAAAGATGAAGGGTACAAAGCAAAAAATGCTGGGAAGGCTTTTTAATCCTTCAAAATATATTCCTAAAAAATATAATGAAGATAAAGAAAAGCTGGTTGCTTATTATCGTAAAAATGGATACCGGGATGCAACGATAGAGTTTGATACCATTATTAACAATGGCGAGACCATCAGCATCAACATGAAAATTGATGAGGGGGCCAAATATTTTTACCGGGATATCACATGGTCAGGTAATTATTTGTACAAATCATCTTTTTTGAGTAGTCGTTTAGGAGTTAAAAAAGGAGATGTTTACAATCCTGAAGAGCTTGATAAAAAGATAAATGGTATTCCTGGTGGCGATATCAGTTCGATTTACATGGATGACGGTTATCTTTATTTCCATATTGAACCTACGGAAAAAGCAGTAGAAGGAGATTCTATTGATGTTGAACTACGGATGTCTGAAGGTAAACAGGCTACTATTAACCGTATTCTTTTGAATGGAAATACTAAAACAAGTGACCGTGTTGTACTTCGCGAGCTTTTCACATTACCCGGACAAAAGTTTAGTAAAACGGAGATTATCAATACGCAGCGCCAGTTATCACAAATGGGATATTTTGATCCTGAAAAAATTCAGATCAATCCAATTCCAAATCAACAGGATGGTACTGTGGATATTGAATATACAGTTCAGGAAAAACCTTCTGACCAGATCGAGCTTTCCGGTGGATGGGGAGGTTACATTGGTTTTGTAGGAACACTTGGTTTGGTATTTAATAACTTCTCGCTAAAAAACATTCCAAACCGTGAAACCTGGAAACCGCTCCCTTCTGGTGACGGACAAAAATTGTCACTAAGATTTCAGGCAAATGGTAAACAGTATCAAACCTATTCTTTGTCTTTTAGTGAGCCTTGGTTTGGTGGTAAAAAACCAATCAATTTTGGTGTTTCCTTACAAAGAACCGTTTATCGTTCTACTGATTACAGCTCTATTTATGGTGGTCAGACAGGTTCGAAAATTAGTTACAGAGGAGGTTACTATAATAATGGGATTACAGTTTCACTGGGTCGTCGTTTAAAAGAACCGGATAGATATTTAGTGATGACCCATTCATTATCTTATCAACGTTATCGATTGGATAGTCTTGATATTTTTAGAATCGGGTATAGCAGCGGTATTTCAAACAACATTTCATTTAATACCACAATTTCCAGAAATACACTCAGTGATTTTCAGTTCCCAAGAAGTGGTAGTAACATTTCTTTGAGCGCAACATTTACTCCTCCTTATTCGGCTTTCAGAAATAAATCTGCAGCCATTGATAAAACGGATAGTTATCGTTGGGTAGAATATCATAAATGGATGTTTGATGCTACTTATTACGCCACGATCACAGGCAAACTGGTTTTAAGTGCACGTACGCACATGGGTTTCTTAGGAGCGTATGATAAAAGCATAGGATACAGTCCTTTCGGACGTTTTATTGTAGGTGGTTCCGGTTTGGCTGGTCAGGGAACGTTCTCACTGGCGAATCAGGATATTATCGGACTTCGCGGTTATCTTGATCAGAAGGTAGGACCTTTGGCTGCGAGTGGTTATCCTGCTTCCGGTGGTGGTATCGTTTATAATAAATATGTAATGGAACTTCGGTATCCAGTTTCATTGAATCCGCAGGCAACTATATTTCTTTTGACTTTTGCTGAGGGAGGTAACAACTGGGGCTCCTA
>Ga0247739_10000129_pt1 | contig 24652 bp, 24 predicted proteins | sample UWRJL058202B2_FD_180943 | JGI IMG/M metagenome (GOLD analysis project Ga0247739, IMG submission 180943) | Plant litter microbial communities from Arlington Agricultural Research Station in Wisconsin, United States - UWRJ-L058-202B-2 | ecosystem: Environmental > Terrestrial > Plant litter >...
AGCGCGGCCTCGCCGTCGCCGACGGTCGAACGCCCGACCAGATTGCGGCCGCCGAGATAGAGGCCATAGGCGCTGTGGCCCTCGCGGTTGAGCGGGGCCGGAGCCCAGACGGCGGGGATCGGGATGACGGCCGGGGCGGCGGGCGGCGGCAGCGGGGCATCCAGGGCGGGGGGTTCGCCATCCTCGGGTTCGCCCTCGGATGCGCCGTCAACGGGAGCCGTCACGGCCGGGGGCAAGACAGCGGGGTCCGACTGGGTGGGCTGAGCCGGCTGGACCGGCACGATGACCGGCGGACGCTGTCCGGCGGCCGGATCCGAAACCGGCGGCGCCTCCTGGGCTGCGGAGGCGGATGCGGCGGCGGCAAAGCCGAGAGCCGTGAAGGACAGCAGCGTGAGGCGGAGGGACGTCATGACAAGGAACCTCGCCACTTTGTCCCTCCCCCGCAAGAGGGGGTTTCCCCTCAGACCTACATATTCGGATAGTTGGGGCCGCCGCCGCCTTCGGGCGTGGTCCAGACGATGTTCTGCGACGGGTCCTTGATGTCGCAGGTTTTGCAGTGGACGCAGTTCTGGGCGTTGATAACGAAGCGCGGATCGGCCTTGGCGACCTCATCGCCATAGACCACCTCGTAGACCCCAGCCGGGCAGTAGAGGCGGGCCGGCTCGCCGTATTTCGGCAGGTTCACCCGGATCGGGATCGAGGGGTCGATCAGCTTCAGGTGGGCCGGCTGTTCCTCGGCGTGATTGGTGTTGGAGATGAACACCGAGCTCAGCTTGTCGAACGACAGCTTGCCGTCCGGCTTGGGATAGACGCGCGGCTTGTGCTTCGAGGCCGGTTCGGTCGAGGCAGCGTCGGTCTTCTTGTGCTTCAACGTCCAGGGCGTGGTCAGGCCGGTCAGGGACACGAGCCACATCTCCATCACGCCCAGCGCGCCGCCCAGCGTGGTGCCGAACTTGGTCAGGTAGGGCTTGGCGTTGCGGACGCCCTTCAGCTCCTTGTAGACCCAGCTCTTCTCATAAGCGGCCTGGTACTCGACCAGCTCGTCGCCCTCGCGCCCGGCCATGACGGCGTCATAGGCGGCGTCGGCGGCCAGCATGCCGGTCTTCATGGCGTTATGGCTGCCCTTGATGCGGGGCACGTTCACGAAGCCCGCCGAACAGCCGATCAGGGCGCCGCCCGGGAAGGCCAGTTTCGGCACCGACTGGAAGCCGCCTTCGGTGATCGCCCGCGCGCCGTAGGAGATGCGCGTGCCGCCTTCGAGGTGTTCGGCGACCGAGGGGTGATGCTTGAACCGCTGGAACTCGTCGAACGGCGACAGGAAGGGGTCCTTGTAGTTCAGGTGAACCACGTAGCCGAGGGCGATGTAGTTGTCGCCGAAGTGGTAGAGGAAGCTGCCGCCGCCGGTGAACTCGTCCAGCGGCCAGCCGGTCGAGTGCTGGACCAGACCCGGCTGGTGCTTCTCGGGCGGGACCTGCCACAGCTCCTTGAGGCCGATGCCGAACTTCTGCGGGCTGGAATCCTTGGCCAGCTGGTGGCGGGCGATGATGGTCTTGGCCAGCGAGCCGCGCACGCCCTCAGCGATGAAGACGTATTTGCCGTGCAGTTCGATGCCCGGCTGGAAGTCGCCGGTCGGCTGGCCGTGCTTGTCGATGCCGAAGACGCCGGCGACGACGCCCTTCACCCGGCCGGTGGGCTCGTCCCAGACGACGTGGCTGGCGGCCATGCCGGGATAGACCTCGACGCCGAGCGCCTCGGCCTGTTCGCCCAGCCAGCGGGTGAGGTTGCCGAGCGAGGCGATGTAGCAGCCGTGATTGTGCATCATCGGCGGCAGCAACGGCATCGGGATCGAGACCTCGCCCATCGGCCCCAGGACCAGGAACCTGTCCTTGGTGACCGGGGTCTCCAGCGGGGCGCCGCGTTCCTTCCAGTCGGGGAAGAGCTCGTTCAGGGCCTTGGGATCGATGACCGCGCCCGAGAGGATGTGGCCGCCGACCTCGGCCGCCTTTTCCAGGACGGCGACGTTGATCTCCTTGCCCTCGGCTTCCGCGCGCTGCTTCAGGCGGATGGCGGCGGACAGGCCGGCGGGGCCGCCGCCGACGATGACGACGTCATACTCCATGACCTCGCGCTCGACGCCTTGCAGCGCCTCGATGGGCGGCAGGTTGTCGAGAATGGCTTCCTGCGCCTTGTTGACGGCGCCGCCCTCGATCGCTTCCTCGGCCATGGTGTCGTGAATCCCGGTTGTCGGTGTGGTTATCTGCTTATCAGAACGTGACGTTGCGGCGGTCAAGGCTTATCCCTGTGCAGACCATCATGAACGCCTCACCTTCGGATATCGCCGCAACCGAAAGCCTGCTCGCCTTCTGGCGCGATGCGGGGGTCGACGCCTGCTACGAAGACGCCGCCGTCGACCGGACCTATGTTCCCGCCCCGGCCCTGAAGGCGGTCGCCAAGGCGACGGCTTCGGTCGTGGTTCAGAACGACGCCTACGATGCGATTTCCGAGGCGCGGCGGCTGGCGGCAGGGGCGGAGACGCTGGAGGCGCTGGCGGCGGCCGTGTCGACCTGCGAGGCCTGCGACCTGCGCGGCATGGGCGCGCGGCAGTCGGTGTTCGGACGCGGCGCGACCGACGCCCCGATCCTGATTATCGGCGAAGGCCCGGGCGCGGATGAGGACGCCCAAGGCCTGCCGTTCGTCGGCATGGCGGGCCAGTTGCTGGACAAGATGCTCGACGCCGCGGGCCTGACCGGCAGGGTGTTTATCACCAACACCGTCTTCTGGCGGCCGCCCGGCAACCGCACGCCGACGCCGCAGGAACAGGCCGTCTGCGCGCCGTTCGTCGAGCGGGCCTTCGCCATCCTGAAGCCAAAAGCCGTGCTGCTGCTGGGCGCGGCCTCGGCCAAGTCGGTGCTGTCGACCGACGAGGGCATCCTGAAGATGCGCGGTCAGTGGCGCGAATGGCGGCTCGGCGAGGGCGACGTCTCCGCCCCTGCCCTGCCGACCCTGCACCCGGCCTTCCTGCTGCGTCAGCCGCAGGCGAAAAAGCAGGCCTGGGCCGATATTCTGTCGCTGGCGGCGCGGCTGGAAGCGCTCGAATCGGGCGCGCCGCACTAAGGCCTCGAACCCGGGCGATACCGCTGCTGACGGTCATGTGATTGAGGCGAGCCCGTTTTTCGGGCATGATCACGGATTGACGACCGATCGCAGACACACGCGCCGATCCTGATCGAGACGGGAGACGCGTTGCACGAGGGGGCCGCCGCCTATGTATGCTTACCGCCGGGCGCTTCTCGCGCCGATGCTCGCCTCCGCACTCGCCTTGACGCTGACCGGCCTGAACGCCGGTGTCGCGCTGGCCGGGGAAGCGCCCTCCGCTGAGTCCGCCGCCATCGCTGCGACAGATTCCGCCGAGGGCGTTGCCTATGAAGCCGCCGATGAGGGCGGGCCGACCGCCCTGAGCTCCGCCGACCGCCTCAGCTACACCACCGCCTTCGACGCCCTGCGTCGCGGCGACCTCGACCTTGCCCGCGCCGCGGCGCGCGAGGCCCGCGATCACGTCCTGCTGGGCCAGGTCGAGTTCGAGCGGCTGTTCCACCCCGACCACGTCGCCACCTATGACGAACTGTCGGCCTGGCTGGATGACTATTCCGACCTGCCCTGCGCCCCCCGCGCCTACTCCCTCGCCCTGAAGCGCCGCCCGGACGGCGCGGCCGAGCCAAAACGGCCCGCCGGGGTCAGCGGCCGCACCTGGTCCAGCGTCGTCGAGGCCGGCGGCGGTTCGACCGAGGACGATCCGGCCAAGGCCGCCCGCGTCGCCTACAACCACGACGACCTGTCGACCGCCTATTCGCTGGGAACCCAGATCGGCGACTGGTGGACCTCGGGCCTTGCCGCCTGGCGACTGGGTCAGTTCAACGATTCGATGCAGGCGTTCGAACGCGTCGCCGCCGATCCGACCGAGGACCCCTGGGTTCGCGCCGGAGCCGGGGTCTGGGCCGCCAAGGCCGCCGCCCAGTCGGGACGTCGGGATCGGATCACCGGCTTCCTGAACCTGGCCGCCCAGTGGCCCGCGACCTTCTATGGCCAGGTGGCGCTGCGCCAGCTGGGCCGCGACATCGCCATCGAGGGTCTGGGGCCGCGCCCCTATCAACCCGCCGGGGTGCAGCGCGTCGCCTATCAGCCGGCCCGGTCCGCGCATGACGTCGATTCGCGAGACCTGAACGCCTTCATCCAGTCCGACGACCGCGCCCGCCGCACCGTGGCCTATCTCGAAGTCGGCCGCCGTTCCGACGCGCAAGACGAACTCCGCGCAGGCCTGCGCACGGCCGTCAGCGACACCGCCCGTCGCATGTGGACCGGCTTGGCCGACGCGCTGGGCCCGCGCATGGGCGGTTCGGGCCCCGATGTGACCCGGGTCGACGCGATGCGCTATGCGACCCCGGTCCTGACGCCCGAGGGCGGTTTCACGATCGAACCGGCGCTGGTCTATGCTCTCGCGCGCAAGGAGACCGACTTCAACCCGGACGCCCGTTCAAACGCCGGCGCCTACGGGATGATGCAGGTGATGCCCGGCACCGCCGCCGAAATGACCGGTGACCGCACCTTCGTGTCGAAGCCCCAGCAGTTGTTCGACCCCGCGATCAACATGCGACTGGGTCAGGTCTATGTGAACCAGATGCTGTCGCGGCCCGAGTTCCAGGGCGACATCCTGCGCGCCGTGGCCTCGTACAACGCCGGACCCGGCCCGATGCTGGCGGCGTTGCGCAAGCTGGGCCCCAACCCGGATCCGCTGCTGCTGATCGAGACGATCGATGTGCCCCAGGCCCGCGACTATGTCGAAAAGGTCATGGCGGCCTATTGGGTCTATCAACGCATGTTCGGCAAGCCGCTGAACACCCTGGACGCGGTGGCCTCCGGCGCCGGTCTGGTGTCGATCGGTCTGGACTATGTGCCGCCGGCGCCGATGGCCACGCCGGTGGAGATGGCGTCGGCCCCCGCCCAGACAGGCGGCCTCTGATCTTCCGGACGATCCCTGCCTAGAAGATACTGGCGACCAGCGAGGCGCACAGGCAGCAGCCGACCAGAAGCGCGAGCGCGACACTGCCGAGCGTCGGTTGACGCGGCGTGACGACGGCGGGGCGCGGCTCGACCGGAGCGGTCATGGTCTGCAAGTCCTGTGTCGGGGACTGACCCCGGATGAGAGAAAGATAACAGCGTTGCCTTAAGCGCCGGTCAGCAGGCGTGCTTAATGGAACACTGTCCCTCAAAGGCCCCAAATGAGGCGAGGTTCCGGTCAGGCCAGAGCTTCCCATTCGAGAAAATCGGGCTGTTGCAATAAGGCCGCGACATATGTGCTCGCCACGCCATCATCGTCGCCATAGGCGGCCAGATCGATCTGGTAATGACGGATCCGGGTGGCGACCGGGGTGAAGAAGGCGTCGGGCACGGACCACTCGCCGAACAGGAAATCTCCGCCCCCATTTTCACTGGAATGGCCGAAGCGTTCGCGCAGGCCGCGGAACAGGGTGACCAGACGGCGGATTTCGGCGGCGACGGCGTCGTTCTGCGGCGTCGGCGAGCGCTCGGGCCCGACCATCGGATGGCTCGGGTTCATGGTGCAGTGGGTGCGCAGGGCCGAGAAGCCGCCATGCATCTCGCAGGCCGCCGAGCGCGCCAGCCAGCGGGCCTTGGCCTCGGCGGGCCAGAGCTTCGCCTCGGGGAAGCGTTCGGCGCAGAAGACCGAGATGGCCATGGAGTCCCAGATGGTCTCGCCATCGACCCGCAGCACCGGCACGAGGCCGGTGGGGGAGACCGACAGCATCTCGGCGTGGCCTTCGGGGGTGTTGAAGTCGAGTTCGCGCACCGTGAAGTCGTCGGTGCAGCGCTTGAGCACCAGCCAGGGGCGCAGCGACCAGGTCGAGAACCGGCGCGGTCCGATGATCAGTTCCATGTGGCCCTCTCCCTGTGACGTGGCGGTCTCATGCGCCGACTCGGACCCGCGCGCCACAGGCGCTCACGCAAGTTTACGCGCGTCAGACACAAGCGCCGCTTGACTCAGAGGGGGGTAGCAACGACACGACCCGCCCATGATCACGCGCTATTCCCGCCCCGAAGCCGTCGCCATCTGGTCGTCCGAGACCAAGTACAAGATCTGGTTCGAGATCGAGGCTCATGCCGCCACGAAGATGGCCGAGCTGGGCGTCATCCCGACCGAGGCCGCCGAGGCCATCTGGGCCAAGGGCAAGGACGCGGCCTGGGACAGCGACCGCATCGACGAGATCGAGCGCACGACCAAGCACGACGTCATCGCCTTCCTGACCCATGTCTCGGAGACGGTCGGCGAGGAAGCCCGCTTCCTGCACCAGGGGATGACTTCCTCCGACGTGCTGGACACCTGTTTCGCGGTGCAGCTGGCGCGATCGTCGGACCTGCTGATCGCCGGCGTCGATCGTGTGCTGACGGCGCTGGAGGCGCGGGCCAAGGAACACAAGTACACGCCGACCGTCGGACGCAGTCACGGCATCCACGCCGAGCCGGTGACCTTCGGCCTCAAGCTGGCCGGCTATCACGCCGAGTTCCAGCGGGCGAAGCGCCGCCTGATCGTGGCCAAGGAAGAGATCGCCACCTGCGCCATCTCCGGTGCCGTCGGCACCTTCGCCAACGTCGATCCGCAGGTCGAACAGTATGTCGCCGACAAGATGGGCCTGCAGGTCGAGCCGGTCTCGACCCAGGTGATCCCGCGCGACCGCCACGCCGCCTTCTTCGCGGCCCTCGGCGTCGTCGCCTCCTCGATCGAGCGTCTGGCCATCGAAATCCGCCACCTGCAGCGCACCGAAGTCCTCGAAGCCGAGGAGTTCTTCGACAAGGGGCAGAAGGGCTCGTCGGCCATGCCGCACAAGCGCAACCCCATCCTGACCGAGAACCTGACCGGCCTGGCCCGTCTGGTCCGTTCGGCCGTGACCCCGGCGATGGAAAATGTCGCCCTGTGGCACGAGCGGGACATCAGCCACTCCTCGGTCGAGCGCGGCATCGGCCCGGACGCCACCATCCACCTCGACTTCGCCCTGAACCGTCTGGCCGGGGTGATGGAGCGGCTGCTGGTCTATCCCGAGAACATGCAGAAGAACCTCGACAAGCTGGGCGGCCTCGTTCACTCGCAGCGCGTCCTGCTGGCCCTGACGCAACTCGGCCAGTCACGCGAGGACAGCTATGCGGCGGTCCAGCGCAACGCGATGAAGGTGTGGCGCGGCGAAGGAAACTTCCTCGACTTCCTGAAGGGAGACCCGGAGGTCATCGTGCCCGACGCCGAGCTCGAGGCCCTGTTCGATCTGGGCTATCACACCAAGCACGTGGACACGGTGTTCCAGCGGGTGTTCGGCGCGAGCTGATCCCGGCCATGACGGTCAAGCGGCATTTCGCCCCCGTCGTCGATGAGAACACCCGGCTGCTGGTGCTCGGCAGCCTGCCCGGCGACGCCTCGCTGAAGGCGGCGCAGTATTACGCCCATCCGCAGAACGGCTTCTGGCGGCTGATCGGCGGCGTGATCGGGCGCGTCGTCCACGCCCTGCCCTATCCCGAACGGCTGGAGGCGCTGAAGGCGGCGGGCGTCGGCCTGTGGGACGTTATCGCCTCGGCGGAGCGGCCCGGAAGTCTGGACGCCGCCATCCGCTCGCCGGAGGCCGCCGATCTGCGCGGACTGATCACGGGACTGCCGAAGCTGGAAGCCGTGGCCTTCAACGGGGCGACATCGGCGAAAGGCGGACGTCGGACACTGGCGGGCGTCGAGGGGCTGACCCTGATCGACCTGCCGTCCTCCAGCCCGGCTCATGCGACGCGCTCCCTGTCGGAGAAGGCGGAGATCTGGGCGCAGCTCACGCGGTTCGTGACGCACAGCTGAATCGCTGCCGTATGCATCCTTTCAGGCGCTCGGCAGTACCTGCTCCATAGCCGCCGACAGTGCGGCCTCAGGAGATGACGCCATGACCGCCCCCCGCATTACAGCCCTCGCCACCGTATCCTTCGCCGCCCTGCTGGCGGTGTCCGCCTGTAACAAGAAGGAAGAGCCCGCCCCCGCCCCGGCCGCGCCGATGGCGCCCGCGACGGCACCTGTGACTTCCGACCCGATGGTCGGAGGCGCGCCGATGAGCCCCAACGCCACGATCGTCGCCAACGCCTCCAAGGCCGCCAATCTGACCACCTTGGTCAGCGCGGTTCAGGCGGCGGGTCTCGCCGACACCCTCAGCGCCACCGGCCCCTTCACCGTCTTCGCGCCCGACAACGCCGCCTTCGAGAAGATCCCGGCCGCGACCCGCGAGGGGCTGATGGCGCCCGCCGGCAAGGCCGCCCTGACGAAAATCCTGACCTATCATGTGGTGCCCGGCCGGCTGACCGCAGCCGACCTCGCCGCCCAGGCCCAGGCCAATGGCGGCAAGGTCGAGCTGACCACCGTCCAGGGCGAGACCCTGACGGCCAACGTTAATCCCGACGGCTCGGTCACGCTGACCGACGCCAAGGGCGGAACCTCGCGCGTCACCCAGGCCGATGTCATGCAGTCGAACGGCGTTGTCCACGTCATCGACACGGTCGTCATGCCGAAGTGACTTTTCTGATGAACCGTTTTTCGCCCAACGCATTGTAGAGGGGCGCAAGACGCAAGATTTCGGGTGAGGCTTCCCCCAGCCCCCGAAACGAAGGGCCGCACTTTCCCCCGAGTGCGGCCCTTTTCGCATGCGCCGCTCATCCCCGCGCAGGCGGGGACCCAGCGCTCGTGAAAGCGCCGCGAACGGGATCAATTTCAGAAATCTCAGGAAAGACCGATCGCCCAAAGGTCTGGGTCCCCGCTTTCGCGGGGATGAGCGGCCTTTTTTTACTACTCGCCGGTGCGGATCTGGTCGCGGGCGACGGAGGCCAGTTCGTCCATCTTGGAGCGGATTTCGCCCTCGGAAACGGTCAGGCCCGAGCCCTTGAAGTCGCCGGCGACCTTGCGGAACACGTCCTCGTCGCCCGGCTGTTCGAAGTCGGCGCGCACGACGGCCTTGGCGTAGTCCTCACCCGACTCAGGCGACAGGCCCATTTTCTCGGCAGCCCACAGACCCAGCAGCTTGTTGCGGCGGGCCATGGCCTTGAATTCCTGCTCCTGATCGAGCGCGAACTTGGACTCGAAGCCCTTTTCCCGATCATCGAAGGTCGTCATCAGCCGTCATTCGCTCCGAACGCGGGCCAATCCGGGCGCCGCAGACGCGTCTATAGCCGCCCCGCCGCCCAACGCAACCGGGATCGCGCCGCAGTGAACAGACCTGTGCGTACATGTGACGTCGTCCCGGCGCCGAAGCGCGCCGCTGGTTTGTATCGCCGCCGCCGTTCCGCTAAAGGATGCGCCAGACAGATTTCCCGCCCAGCCTGATTCCAGACCGCGCCGCCCAGACCCTGTCTCTGGTCGCGCAATTTGTGTTTCCGGCGAAGCTCTTACCTTTTCCCGCCCGGGACCGACGATGAACACCAAGCGCAAGAAGATCTACGAGGGCAAGGCCAAGATCCTTTACGAAGGACCCGAGCCCGGCACCCTGATCCAGTATTTCAAGGACGACGCCACCGCCTTCAACGGCGAGAAGAAGGCCCAGCTCGAGGGCAAGGGCGTGATCAACAACCGTATCAGCGAGTTCGTGATGAGCCGCCTGAACGGGATCGGCGTCACCAACCACTTCATCAAGCGCCTGAACCTGCGCGAGCAACTGATCCGCGAAGTCGAGATCATCCCGCTGGAAGTGGTGTGCCGCAACATCGTCGCCGGTTCGCTGGCCACGCGTCTGGGCCAGGAAGAAGGCACCCCCCTGCCCCGCTCGATCATCGAATTCTATTACAAGAAGGACGAGCTGAACGACCCGATGGTGACGGAAGAGCACATCACGGCGTTCAACTGGGCCTCGACCCAGGAGATTGACGACATCCTGGCCACCACCGTGCGCGTGAACGACTATCTGTGCGGCATGTTCGGCGCGGTCGGCATCACCCTGGTGGACTTCAAGATCGAGTTCGGCCGGATCTGGGAGAACGACTTCGCCCGCGTCATCCTGGCCGACGAGATCAGCCCGGACAGCTGCCGTCTGTGGGACATGACCACCGGCGAGAAGCTGGACAAGGACCGCTTCCGCCGCGACCTGGGCAATGTCATCGAGAGCTATGCGGAGGTGGCCCGCCGCCTCGGCATCATGAAGGACATGCCGACCGTGATTCAGGGGGGACTGCACTGATGGCCAAGGTCAAGGTTCACGTCTTCCTGAAGCCCGGCGTGCTGGACGTTCAGGGCAAGGCCGTCGAAGGCGCTCTGCAGGGTCTGGGCTGGGCCGGCGTCGCCAATGCGCGCGTCGGCAAGCTGATCGAGTTCGATCTCGACGGCGCCGAGGACCCGGCCGCGGAAGCGAAGAAGATGTGCGAGACGCTGCTCGCCAACACGGTCATCGAATCCTACCGGATCGAGGCCGCCTGAAGCCCTGAAACTCGCGTCGCCCAGGCAACCGATGCACCGAGCCCACAGGGCCGGCGCAACAGTGAAGCTTGGCCGTGAGTCCTGTGGCCTAATGCCGTTCTCTCGGATAAGGTTAACGTCTGCGTTATCCTTCCCGGTCGCGTGAGCCCTGAATGCGGTTCCGCGCCCCCTGATACGGCGGTTCGACGATGATCTGGCTGCGCCATGAACTGTGGGAATATACCGACGGCCTGGGCTACCGCCTCGCCAGCCGGAGCGACACTGACGACACCGGCGCGCCCCTTCGCGGCGGCACGCTGAAGCAGATCTTCTATGCGCCCAGCCCGGCGGCGGCGAAAGCCCAGTACTGGGCGCTGCGCCAGCTGGGGCCGATCATTCCGTCGCGCTTCGAATCCGACGCCCCCTTCACCCTGGCCCAGTTGCAGGCCCAGCTGGCCCAGTATCCGGACGACGCCACCCTGCACGGCCAGCCGGCCCTGCATCCGGATGAAGAGGCGCCTGCCGCCGCCGAGGCTGTCGCGGAGGCCGCACCCAGGACTGACGACGGACCGGACCATGAGGCCCTGGAAAGCCTCGAGCCCTGGCCGGTGGTCGCCCATTCGGAACCTGCCGTGACCGAAGAGACTCCCGCCGCGGAAGCCGAGCCCGCCGTGGCTGAGGCGGAAGCCGAGCCGGAGACGGCTGTCGAGGCGATCGAACCGCCGTCCAACGTCGTGCCGATCCGGGCTGCGGCAGCCAATAATGTGGTTCGTCTGGCGGATACGGCGAACGCGGAACCGGTCAGCCGGGAGCTGGCGGTCATGAAAGGCGGCGAGCGTCAGTCGGTCGCGGCGCCGGGCGCTCTGGGCCTGGCCCTGGCAGAACTGGGTCCGGCGGCGGCCTCGTCGGGCGCCCTTGCCCTCGCCCTGGCCGAGCTGGAGCCCACCCCGAACAGCATGCCCGACGACGGCCACCCGACCCGGGGATCCGCCCCCCTGTCGCTGGTGGCCTCGCCGTCCCATTCCACGACCGAGGAGTCGCCCGTGTCCGAGACGCTTGTCGCCGAAGCGACCCCCGCCGAAGAGCCCGTCACCCATGAGGCCGGCGCCGTAGCGTCCGGCGCCGTGGTTGAACCCGCCGAGGCCGTGATCGCCGAACCGGTCGTGGTGGAAGCGGGAGAGGCGGATGTCGCCGAGGCCCTGGTCCCGGAACCACTCGTCGCCGAGGCGGAGGTCGCCGAACCGCTGGTTCCCGAACCCGTGGCGGCCGAAAAGGCCGTGGAGGCGGATCCGCTGGGGCCGATCACCGTGGTCGGGACGGCCGCCACGGCGAAGGGCCGGGGCAAACGGCGCAAATCAGGCTTCTTCGCAGGACTGGCGCGCATCGTGATGCTGCTGATCATCCTCGGCGCCGTGATTGTGGGCGTCGGTCTCGCGACCGGAACTTGGGACGTGCCGACCCTGCTGGCCGAGGCCAAGGCCTTGCCGGAACAGGCGCGCGCCCTGCCCGACCAGATCCGCAATCTTTCCATCGTGAAGACACTTCTGCCCAGCTGAGGCCCTTGATAGGACCAGCCGTCCGAACCCTCCCGCGCGGGAGGCGTTCACGGCTGGAACACAGGAACGCGCCCATGACCTTCACCCTGAACTCCACCGACATCACGGACGGCGGCGTCCTGCCCGACGCCCAGGTCGCGGCCAAGGGCAATACCTCGCCGCAACTGAGCTGGTCCGGCGCGCCAGAGGGCACAAAGAGCTACGCCATCACCGTCTATGATCCGGACGCGCCGACCGGCTCGGGCTTCTGGCACTGGACCGTGGCCAACATCCCGGCGGATGTCGCCGAACTGACCACCGGCGCCGGGTCTCCGGGCGGCGACCTGCCGAAAGGCGCCGTTGAGGGCCGGACGGATTACGGGAAGGCAGGCTTTGGCGGCGCTGCTCCGCCCCCCGGCCATGGCCCGCACCGCTACATCTTCACGGTCTTTGCCGTAGACTCAGAACGTCTGGACGTGACGGCCGACGACTCCGGCGCCGTGTTCGGCTTCAACCTGCATTTCCACACCTTGGCCAGGGCCACGCTCACCGCGACCTACGAGAACAAGGCCTAGCGGCTACTTCAGGGTCAGGATCACCCGCAGCCCGGCGGTGACGATGGCGTCGCGATCACGATCGCCGCCGGGGTTGTGGATCCACTGCAGGTCCGGCTGGATCGTGAACGGTCCGAAGGTGTCGGCGTAGGTGATCTCCACCCCGCTCTCAGCGTCGCCGAATTGCGTTCCGGCGTCCAGGGCGTTGGCGCGGGCCTTGTCCGACAGGAAGCCCTGATCGAAGCCGATGGAGAAGGCGCTGTCGGGGCGGCTCTGGAAGACGGAATCGACGCGCAGGCCCGCCTGCCAGCCGCCCTTGAAGTCGGTGGTGTCGCCGTCGGATCCGCCGAGCCGGGCGAAGGCGCGGACCGTGGGCTTGTCTTCGGCCTCGAACAGCGTGCCCTCGGCTACCAGATAGGCCCCCTGCGCGTCGGTCAGGGCGGGATCGCCGAACGGATCGAGATCGCGAATATCCTCCTGGGCCTCTCCGTAGCGCCAGCCGCCGATCACGACGCGAACCGGACCGGACCAGCCGAACTCGGCCAGATAGAGGGCGCCGTCGTCGAGGGTGGTGTCGATGCCGCCGTCGTCGCCGATGGCGCTGGCCTTGGCGTTCACCGCCGCGAACTGGGCGTGCAGGCCGTCGGCCGAGCCGAGGCGCACCCGCACCGCCAGCGAGGTCGAGGGGAAGATGGACGGACCGTTCGGCCCCGTCGCCGCCAGCTCCGAGCCGATGCCGAACGGCGGCGAGATCAGGAGGTCCGAGGCTTCGGTCGAATAGAACTCGCTGTTGACGTCATAGAGGCCCGCCAGGATCGAGGCGCGACCGTCGGCCAGATCCTGTTCGATCCAGGCCTCGAACAGGCGGACGCCGTGGGAGCCGACCTCGATGTTGTCATAGCCCTGCAGGGTCTCGGCGATGGCGTTGGGCTGACCGCCGCCATTGGCCAGAAGGCTGATGTGCGCGCGAGCGCCGCGCCAGCCGAACTGACGCTCCAGATCGCCGTCGAGGGAGACGTCAAGGTTATCGAGATATCGGCCCGCGCGCACATCGGCGCCGTCGACCACGCCGATCACGTCAGCGGTATAGGCCGAATGCCATTCCCAGATCGCTTGTTCAGAAGGCGATTGCGAATCCGTATCAGCTGTCTTTGCGAAAGATGAAGTCGCCGACAGAAGAACACCCAAAGCAACCGACGCGAATACGCCCCGTACCAACGCCATATTGTTTTTCATCCATTCTGGAAGATGAGGCATCACCCTTTTTGGGCCGCCCTGTTGACTGCATCATCGGACAAACCCTTCAAAAATTTCTCAATTCGAACAGCGTTTTGGTTAGGTAGTGTTCCGTACCGTACCGAATAACGTCGTTAACCCTGTTGGCTTAGGCTGGGCGCAAAAGCGGGGGACCCGATGCTTTCCACGATCCGATCCAAGGTAAAGTTCGCCGGTCTGGCGATGGCCATCCTGTGTGCATTGGGGTCCGGTTCGGGCCTGCTGATCGCGGCCTCGCTGAACGGATCGATGTCGGATTCGGCGCGGATCGCCGAGGTCCTTCGCAACCACATGCAGGCCGACATGATGCACGACGCCCTGCGCGCCGACGTCCTTGCCGCCCTGCTGGCCGCCCGGACCGGAGACGCCGGAGCCATGACCGGCATCCGCGCGGACCTGCAGGAGCATTCCGCAAACTTCCGCGCCTCGATCGACGAAAACCACAAGAAGGCGACCAACGCCGAGACCATCGGCGCCCTGGAACAGGCCGACGCCCCGCTGCAGCAGTACATCGCCTCCGCCGATCGGATGGTGAACCTGGCCGGGAGCAATCCGGTCGCCGCTGAAGCCGCCCTGCCCGCCTTCCGGACCAGTTTCAGCGAGTTGGAGAGCCGGATGGAGGCCATTTCCCAGCAGATCGAATCCACCCTGGCCGCGACCAAGGCCCGCGCCGAGTTCATGGCCGTCGCCGGCATTGTGACGATGATCTTCGCCATCCTGCTGAGCGTGGGCCTGAGCCTGCTTCTGATCCGCCAGTCGATGCGGACGGTCGTGGCCCCGATCGGCGCCCTCAACGACGAGATGGCTGCCCTGGCGCAAGGCCGCACGGACGTGAATCTGACCAGCGCCGGTCGCGAGGACGAGATCGGCGAAGTCGGCCGGTCGGTCGTGGCCCTGCAGGCCCTGATCGTCGAACGCGCTGGCGCCGAGGCCGCGGCCCAGGCCGCCCAGCGCAGCCAGGCCGAACAGGCCCAGTTGGCCGCCGCCGAGAAACAGGCCCAGGTGGTGACCGCCATGGCCGAGGGCATGGATCACCTGATGCAAGGCGATCTGACCCACCGCATCGTCGGCGAATTCCCGCACGGCTACGAGAAGCTGCAGGCCGACTTCAACGCCGCCATGGTCCAGCTCGAAGAGACCCTTGTCTCGGTCAACGGCAACGCCTCGACCATTCGCGGCGGCGCCCATGAAATGACCCAGGCCACCGACGACCTGTCGCGCCGCACCGAACAGCAGGCCGCGAGCTTGGAAGAGACCGCCGCGGCCCTGGAACAGATCACCGCGACGGTGAACCGCTCGGCCGAGGGCGCGCGTCAGGCGTCCAACGTCGTCGGCGAGGCCCGTGACGAAGCCGAGTCCAGCGGTCGGGTGGTCGGCGAGGCCGTCGCCGCCATGGACGCCATCCACGCCTCGTCCAACGAGATGGGCCAGATCATCAGCGTCATCGACGAAATCGCCTTCCAGACGAACCTGCTGGCCCTGAACGCGGGCGTCGAGGCGGCCCGTGCGGGTGACGCCGGCCGCGGCTTCGCGGTCGTCGCTTCCGAGGTCCGGGCTCTGGCCCAGAGGTCGGCCGACGCAGCCAAGGAAATCAACACGCTGATCTCCAACTCGGGCCGTCAGGTCTCTCTGGGCGTTGATCTGGTGCGCCAGACGGGCGCCAACCTCGACCGGATTTCCGACCGCGTGTCACGGGTCGGTTCGCTGATCACCGAAATGGCCGCCGCCAGCCAGGAGCAGGCCACCGCCCTGACCGAGATCAACACCGCCGTCAGCCACATGGATCAGGTCACACAGCAGAACGCCGCGATGGTCGAGGAGACCACCGCCGCCAGCCACGCCCTGGCCCAGGAGACTGAACTGCTGAGCCAGTCGGTCGGCCGGTTCCGGATTTCGGGCGGGGCCGCAGCCGCCGGCGGATCGCGGACGCGTTACGCCGCCTGAAGCAAGGTGTGATCGGTATCGGACCGGGTTGCGGTTGATCCCGCCGCCCGCACCCCTATGTTGCAGTGCAATAATTCTTTGCCTGCAGGATACCCATGGCCACGGACATCACGCCGGAGCTCGCCGCCGCGCATTCGACCGCCGTTGAGCCCCAGGCCGTCAACGGCAAGGCGGTGGCCCTTGTCCTGATCGCTCTGGCCATGGGCGGTTTCGCCATAGGGACCACCGAATTCTCCGCGATGAGCGTCCTGCCGGACTTCGCCAATGATCTGGGCGTCGACGCCCCCACCGCCGGTCACGCCATCAGCGCCTATGCCCTGGGCGTGGTCGTCGGGGCGCCTCTGCTGGCGGTGATGGGCGCGCGGATCGCGCGGTGGAAGCTGCTGATCGGCTTCATGGCCCTGTTCGCGGTCGGCAATGCGCTCAGCGCGCTGTCGCCGACCTTCGGCTGGATGCTGGTCTTCCGGTTCCTGAGCGGCCTGCCCCACGGCGCCTATTTCGGGGTCGCGGCTCTGGTCGCCGCCTCGGTCGTGCCTCTGGCCTATCGGACGCGCGCTGTGTCGACCATCCTTCTGGGTCTGACCATCGCAACGGTGATCGGCGTGCCGGTCGCCACCGGGGTCAGCCATCTGTTTGGCTGGCGCTGGACCTTCGCCGCCGTCTCGGTGCTGGCCGCGATCACCATGACCCTCGTGGCCCTGTTCGCCCCGCGCGATCCGCCCCATCCCGACGCCAGCCCCTTGCGTGAGCTCGGCGCCCTGAAGCGCAAACAGGTCTGGCTGACGCTGGGCATCGGGGCCATCGGCTTCGGCGGGATGTTCGCGGTCTATGCCTATCTGGCCTCGACCCTGACGGCGGTGACCGGCGTCGGCCCCGAGCTGATGCCGTGGATCTTCGCCGTCTTCGGCGGCGGCATGCTGGCCGGCAATCTGATCGGCGGCTGGGCCTCGGACCGGTTCGGGATGAAGGCGGGCGCCGGGATGCTGATCTGGAGCGTCTTCTCCCTGATCCTCTACTTCTTCGCCGCGCCGCACCTGTGGGCCGTGCTGATCGTCATCGTCCTGATCGGCGCGGGCATGGGACTGGGTTCGCTGCTGCAGACCCGGCTGATGGATGTGGCGGGCGACGCCCAGACCCTGGCGGCGGCGCTCAACCACTCGGCCTTCAATACCGCCAACGCCCTCGGTCCCTTCCTCGGCGGCCTGGCCATCGCGGCCGGTTTCGGCTGGGCCTCGACGGGTCTGGTCGGGTCCGCCCTGGCCTTTGGCGGCCTGATCATCTGGGCCTGGGCGATGTGGGACGCAAAACGCACGCCTGCCGCCTGACACCCTCACGGAATCCTGCTAGAGGCCCCGCCCATGAGCGCAGCCGTCATCGTCTTCCCCGGATCCAACTGCGACCGGGACTGTAAAGTCGCCATCGAACGCTCCACCGGAGAGCGGGTGGAGATGGTCTGGCACCAGGACACCGACCTGCCCGACGACCTGGACCTGATCGTCCTGCCGGGCGGCTTCTCCTACGGCGACTATCTGCGCTGCGGCGCCATGGCGGCCCAGGCTCCCATCATGCAGGCGGTGAAGAAAGCCGCGGACGACGGCGTCGCCGTGGTCGGCATCTGCAACGGCTTCCAGATCCTGTGCGAGGCCGGAATGCTGCCGGGCGCCCTGCTGCGCAACGCCGGACTGAAATACGTCTGCAAGCCGATCGCGCTGGAAGTCACCAACGGCCAGACCCGCTTCACCGCCGGCTATCAGGGCCAGCGCGAGGTGGTCATGACCCAGGGTAACGGCGACGGAAACTATTTCGCCGACGCCGAGACCCTGGCCCGGATCGAGGGCGAGGGCCAGGTGGTCTTCCGCTATGTCGACAATCCGAACGGCTCCCTGAACAACATCGCGGGCGTCCAGAACGCGCGCGGAAATGTGCTCGGCATGATGCCCCACCCCGACCGGGCCTTCGAAGCCGAACTGGGCTCCGCCGACGGCGCCACCCTGTTCCGCAGCGTCATGGCTGCGGCGTAACGCCGCACACTGTTCCGCCGCATTCGCGCCGGCCGCGCGATTGACAGCGTCACAACCTCCGAGGCATGCCTAAGGTAAAGCTTGGGGGAGTATCCAGTGTTCAAGAAAGTTCTCGTGGCCGCCGTCGCGGCCATGTCCGTCGCCGCGTGCGCCACGCCTTACGTCGCCACGCCCTATGAGCGTACGGCGACCAATGTCCGAACCATTGCCGTTCTGGATGACGCGGCCGAGGACAACGCCATCGCCTACGAAGTGGCGTCGGTGGGTCGCAACTTCGGCCTGATCGGCGCCCTCGTCGACGCGGGCATCCAGGCCGAGCGCCAGTCCGCCGTCAACAAGGCCCTGGACGGCGTGAGCTTCGACGGCGAGACCACCTTCGAGCGTCGTCTGGCCTCGCGCCTGACGTCCGAGGGGTATCAAGTGACCGTTCGCGAAAGCACGCCGCGCGCCAAGCGGGCCTTCGTCGTGACCTATCCCGCCGCCGACGGATCGGCCGATGCCTATCTCGATATCGTGGTCGCTCACCACGGCTATCTGTCCGCCGGCGCGTTCCAGCCATTCCGCCCGTCCGCGGCCGCCCAGGTTCGACTGGTCAGCGCGTCGGATCCGACGAAAATCCTGATGGACAACCGGATCGTCTACAACGGCATGACCACGGCCGACGCCGGCGTCATCACCCTGACCCCGAACCCGGCCTACGAGTTCAAGAACCGTGAGGAACTGCTCGCCGATCCGGCGAAGATGGCCGCCGGGATCGAGGACGCGCTGAACCAGATCGCCGACACCGCCGCCCAGCTGCTGCGCTAGGAACGACGGACATGCGTTTTCTGTTCGGGCTCGCGGCGATCGCTGCGACGGCGGCTGTGGCCGGCTGCACCACCATGCCGCCGCCGCCCGCCGCTATCCTGACCTTTGCAGGCGCGGGTTGCGCCGCCACGCCCGATCTGTCGCAGGCGCTCAGCCTGACGCCGGAAAAGGAAAGGGCGCTCTACTCGGTCACGACCCAGGTCGGATCGGCGACGCCGTGCGTTCACCGTGACGGGCGCGACAGCTTCTATCTCGTCTATGCCATCCCGGAAGATGCGGGAGACAAGACCCTGACCGTGGGCGGCTATCTGGAACCGCTGCGGATCTTCTCACCCCGTGTCGAAGTCCTCGACGGACATGGCGAGACGTCGCGAAGCTTCCGGCCGGAGGAGTTCATGTACCGGGGGCCGAACTATTCGGTCCTGTTCCGACCGCGCTCCGGCGAACGCTATGTTCTTGTCACGACAGAGGATGCCCGCGTCGGTCAGAGATACGACTCGATCGTCATCGGGGTCAGCACCACCAGTTCCGGCACCGCAGTCGGATCGGTCCTGGTTGCGGGTCTGGTCGGAAACGGCACGATGTACAGCGGAAGCGACGTGGGCCTGTCGCGGACCTTCTCGTGGGAAGGCGCCGCGCAGGTGATCGTCCACGACAGCGATACGAAGGAAGAGGCGGCGCCCTCCGGACACTGACCGCGCCGCCTATCCGCCGGCGTCAGGCGTCAGGCGTCAGGCGTCGCTGGTTTTCGACAGCTGTTCGTCGTCGTCAACGCCTTGCACGGCGGTGTCGCGATCGATCTCGTCGCCGTCGTCGCTGTCGTCTTCATCGGGTGTGACCACGCCGCCGGGATCGCGCTGGGCGGCCAGTTCGCGCGCGCCGACGCCCAGACCCTGTTCGATGGCCAGGTTGGCCTCGACGTCGTCGGTTTCGAAGTGGGGTTTGTCTTCGGGATCGGCCATGCGGAGCTTCCTTCCATGAGAGATGATGCAGGCTGAACCGCCCGGCGACCGTTGCGGTTCCGGTGAACCTTCGCCGCTCCGGCGCGTATGGGCGGGCTGAACCCGTTCGAGGAGCCGCCCATGTCCATCGTCCGTCCGACAGCCGCCCAGAAGACCCGACGCTGGATCGTCCTGGGCGCCGCCGTCTTCGCCGTGGTCGTGGCCCAGGCGCAGATGGGCCTCGGCTGGGGCCAGAGCGCGGCCGCATTCGCCGCCGACAGCGACGCGACCCTCAAGGTCGCCGGCTGGGCCTTCGCCATCTGGGGTCTGATCTATCTGGGATTGCTGGTCTATGCGGTGCGGCAAGCTCTGCCGCAGACGGGCGAGAGCGATCTTATCCACGATTTCGGCTGGCCCTCGGTCCTCGCCTTCGCCGGGATCGGCCTGTGGATCGTGGCGGCGGCCTTCGACTGGGAGGTGGCGACCATCGTGCTGATCTTCGGATCGCTGACCGTGCTGCTGATCCCGCTACTGACGCACGCGCGTCAGATCCGGACCCTGAAGCTGTCCGACCGGGATCGCTGGATGACGGTCTGGCCTCTGAGCCTGCTCGCGGGCTGGCTGAGCATCGCGGCGCCGGTCAATCTGATCACTGTCGCGACCGGGAACGGCGACCTGCCCTCGGCGCTGTCGCCGACGCTGTGGGCGGGGCTGGCAGTTGCGGTCGTGGCGCTGGGCGCCGTGGCGGTGACCTGGCGCATCCGGACCATCGCCTTCGGCCTGCCGGTGTCCTGGGGTCTGGCCGGCGTGTTCGCCGCTGAACAGTCGCGAAACAGCGCACTCGCCTTCACCGCCCTGATCGCCGCCGTCGCGGTTCTGGTCGTCGACGTGGTGATCGTTCTGGCCCAACGCCGCAGGGTCGAACGGGACTAGATCCCGTCGCCGTCGATATCCGTTTCGTCATCGGATGTTCCGGAACGCCTTCAACCTCGCATATGTCCGCAGCCCAACGCCCTGATCGTGAAGGCTTTCACATCCTGGTGCGGCCATTCGACTGAACATCCCTCCGCGCCCGGCTATAATGGCCCCCGCGACGGGTCTTTGACATCGACAGGACTGGAAGCGGACTCATCGGACTCTTCGGACCCCTTTTTGGAGTCCGCATGCCGCCAAAACGCGCGCGGCGCCGCCCGCCGGGCTGACTCCGGCGTCGAACATCGCTAGAAGCCCCGCCATGAGCGCCCCCGAAAAATCCATCGCCGAACTCGCCGCCGAATACGGTCTGAGCCCCGCTGAATACCAGGTTGTCCTGGACCGTCTGGGCCGCGAGCCCAACCAGCTGGAATTGGGCGTCTTTTCAGTGATGTGGTCCGAGCACTGCTCGTACAAGTCGTCGAAGATCCATCTCGGCAAATTCCCGACCAAGGGACCGCGCGTCATCTGCGGGCCGGGCGAGAACGCCGGTGTCATCGACATCGACGACGGCGACGCCTGCATTTTCAAGATGGAAAGCCATAACCACCCCTCCTTCATCGAGCCCTATCAGGGCGCGGCGACGGGCGTGGGCGGCATCATGCGCGACGTCTTCACCATGGGCGCGCGCCCGGTGGCCCTGCTGAACGCCCTGCGCTTCGGCGACGTCGGTCATGAGAAGACGAAGCGCCTGGTGAAGGGCGTCGTCTCGGGCATCGGCGGTTACGGCAACTGCGTCGGCGTGCCGACCGTGGCGGGCGAAACGAATTTCCACGCCGGCTACAACGGCAACATCCTAGTCAACGCCATGTGCGTGGGCCTGGCGAAGTCGGACGCCATCTTCTACTCGGCCGCGCCCGGCTCGGGCATGTCGGTGGTCTATTTCGGCTCCAAGACCGGCCGCGACGGCATCCATGGCGCGACCATGGCCTCGGCCGAGTTCGACGAGGACTCCGACGAGAAGCGCCCCACCGTCCAGGTCGGCGATCCCTTCGCCGAGAAGCTGCTGATCGAAGCCACCCTCGAACTGATGGCCTCGGGCGCCGTCGCCGCCATTCAGGACATGGGCGCGGCGGGCCTGACGTCGTCCTCGGTCGAGATGGCCGGCAAGGGCGGTGTCGGCATCGAGCTGGATATGGACAATGTCCCGCAGCGCGAAACCGGCATGTCGGCCTATGAGATGATGCTGTCGGAAAGCCAGGAGCGGATGCTGGCCGTCCTGAAGCCGGGCCGCGAGGAAGACGGCTATCGCATCTTCAAGAAGTGGGGCCTGGACGCCGCCGTCATCGGTCGCACCACCGACACCGGCCGCCTGATCCTGAACCACCATGGCGAGGTCGTCTGCGACGTGCCGCTGGCCCCGCTATTCGACGATGCGCCTCTGTACGACCGTCCCTGGGTCCAGCCGGAGCTGCACGCCCGCCTGACCGCCGCCGACGTCGCCGCTCCAGAAAGCTGGAACGACGCGGTGCTCAAGGTCATCGCCTGCCCTGACATGGCCTCCAAGCGCTGGATCTGGGAACAGTACGACCGCCACGTCATGGCCGACACCCTGCAGGACTCGGCGACCGGCGCCGACGCCGGCGTGGTGCGGGTCCATGGCACCGACAAGGGTCTGGCCGTCACCTCGGACTGCACCCCGCGCTATGTCCAGAACGACCCCTATGAGGGCGGCAAACAGTGCGTCGCCGAGGCCTGGCGTAACCTGACGGCCGTGGGCTCGCTGCCCATCGCCATCACCGACAACCTGAATTTCGGCAACCCGCAGCGGCCCGAGATCATGGGCCAGATCGTCCGCGCCATCGACGGCATGGCCGAGGCCTGCCGCGAGCTGGACTTCCCCGTCGTGAGCGGCAACGTCTCGCTCTACAATGAGACCAACGGCGCCGCGATCCCCCCGACCCCGACCGTGGGCGGCGTCGGCTTGCTCAAGAACTATGACGTGGTCACCGGCTTCTCGACCATGGCCGCCGACGACGCCCTGATCCTGATCGGCGCGACCGAGGGCGAACTCGGTGCCTCCATCTATCTGCGCGAGGTTCTGGGCCGCGAGGACGGCGCCCCGCCGCCGGTCGACCTGAAGCTGGAGCGCCGCACGGGCGACTTCATCCGCGCCATGATCGAGACCGGCCAGTTGACCGTGGTCCACGACCTGTCGGACGGCGGCCTGATCGGCGCCGCGGCCGACCTGGCCCTGGCCTCCGACGTCGGCATCGTTCTGAACGCCGCCGACCACGGCCAGCTGTTCGGCGAGGATCAGGCCCGCTACCTGATCGCCGCTCCGAACCCCGACGACATCATCGCCGCCGCGCGCGAGGCCGGCCTGCCGGTGTCGCTGGTCGGCAAGGCGGGCGGTGCGGCCTTCGCCGCCGAGGGGCTGTTCTCGATCCCGATGGCCCACCTGCGCGAAATCCACGAAGGCTGGATGCCGGGCTGGATCGAAGCGGCCTGAGGCCGGTCATGCGCCGGTTGATCGTCCCCGCTCCGCTCGTCATGGGCCTGCTGGTTCTCGGACTGGCCGCCTGCGATGGCGAGGACCCGGTGGACAGCATCGTGCGCGACGTCTCGACCGCGAACCACGCGGCCGCAGCGACGGCCGAGGCCGAGGCGGCGGCGGAGCCGGCTCCGGCTCCAGTACCCGTTTCGGCCGCGACCACCGAATGCGACGTCGAGGTCAGCTTCGGCAGCTACGGCGCGGGCCCGGACGCGACGCTGCGGGACAGCATCGTCAGCCTGATCAAGGCCGATCCCGCCGTGACCGCCTCGGAGATGAAGCCCTGGGGTCGGGAGGGCGAAACCACCCTGTGCCTCATCGCGAAGGACCCGGCTGCCGCCAATCGTCTGTACGGGACCCTCGCTGCCCAGTTGCCCTCGACCAGCACCCGGGCGCCGACGACGGTCCGGCATCGCGACGGACGCAGTCGCGCAACGGTCTATCCGAGCGCGCAATGACATCCCCCGACCGCTCTTGACCATTCATCCGGCGCTCCAATGCGGGTCGTAGTCGTCCTGCCGCCGGGATCGCGCTTCGACGTCAACCGGCCGACCTCCATCGAGACCGTGGTCCGGTCGCTGGGCGAGCACAGCCGCGACCGCGATGCGCTGACCATCATCTGCGAAGAGGGCGCTGAGCGGGGCGACGCCCTGACGACCCTGGCCATCGCGCCGGAACGGTCGCCGAGGAAACGGGCCAGGCTGATCGCCGACCATATCGCGCGGCTGCAGCCGGACCTCGTCGAGGTCCATCAGCACATGCCGAGCGCGGCGGCGCTGGCCAAACGGCTGCGGACCTTGCCGGTCATCCTGTACCGCCACAACCTTCTCCCGCGCGCCGGAAACCCGCTGAAGCGCCTGCGCCACCGGCTGCGCGCCGGCGTGTTCGACGGCAACCTGTTCGTCAGCGAAGTCGGTCGGCGACAGTTCGTCGACCGCTACCCGCATCTGACCGACCGGGCCGTCGCGATGCCGAACGCCATCGACACGGCCCTGTGGTCCGCGCCCATCGGCGACCGCGAGCCCCTGATCGCTTTCGCCGGCCGGGCGGCGCCGGAGAAGGGTCTGGCGCCCCTGTGCGAGGCGCTGGTCTCCGTTCTGGATGCGCGACCAGACTGGCGAGCCGATCTGGCGCTCGGCGACTGGGACCGGCATCGGGCCTGGAGCGAGGCGCAACTGGCCCCGCTGGCGAGGTTCGGGGACCGCGTCACCGTGCGGCGCGACGCCCCCCGCGACGTCGTCCGCGCTCTGTTCCAGCGGGCCGCCGTTGTCGTCATTCCTTCGCTCTGGCGCGAGCCCTTCGGACTTGTGGCGATCGAAGCCCACGCCGCCGGAAGCGCAGTGATCAGTTCGGGCATGGGAGGGCTGGCCGAGGCCAGCGGCGATCACGCCCTGGTGGTGACGCCCGATGCGGACTTCCCGGCGCGTCTGGGCCAGGCGCTGTTGACGCTGATCGACGATCCCGCCGGGCGGGAAGCCATGGCCGGCGCCGGGCAGACCTATGCCCTGAGGGAACACGACGCCCACGCCCGCGCGCGCGATCTTGACGAGACGCGCCGCCGGTTCAGGGACGCTGGCGCCGTCCGTCGCTGAGCCGCCTTCCGTCCGTCACGATCCGGGCGTAGCGTCCCGGTCATGGCCGATG
>Ga0247739_10000130_pt1 | contig 24587 bp, 17 predicted proteins | sample UWRJL058202B2_FD_180943 | JGI IMG/M metagenome (GOLD analysis project Ga0247739, IMG submission 180943) | Plant litter microbial communities from Arlington Agricultural Research Station in Wisconsin, United States - UWRJ-L058-202B-2 | ecosystem: Environmental > Terrestrial > Plant litter >...
TATGCCCATGAGCGCACCTGAACTTTATTTCAGGGAAACGATGATAAAAAAATTAAACCGGCCGGTTACAATCGGGCGTATTGCAAACCTTACAAAACCGCAACCTTGGCATACGGAACTTGGTCGTGCATCCTGTCAATATCGCAGTAAATGTGCCAGAGGCTGTCCATATGGAGCTTATTACAGTTCATTATCGGGCTCGATTCCGGCAGCAAGAAAAACCAATAAACTGACGGTTTTACATGACACTATTGCCAGTGAAATTATTTATGATGAAAAAACACAAAAGGCAAAAGGAGTTCGTGTGATCAACCAGAATACGATGGCAGTCGAAGAGTTTTTTGCAAAAATCGTGTTCCTTAATGCCGGTTCGATGAATACCGCAGCTTTATTACTCAACTCGAAATCAAGCCGCTTCCCGACCGGACTTGGTAATGACAGCGATCAGGTTGGCAGGAACATTATGGACCATCATTTAGGTGTGGGTGCAACTGCAACGGTTGACGGATTTGAAAATGACTATATTTTCGGACAAAGGCCAAACGCACTTTATATTCCGCGTTTCAGGAATTGGGGAACTGACAAAAAAGACTTTCTGCGTGGGTACGGTTATCAGGGAGGTGCGAGCAAAAGTGATTGGAAACGTGGTATAACGATGAACGGTTTCGGTGCAAGTTTCAAAGAAGACATGTCACATCCCGGAACATGGACAATGGGATTTGGTGGTTTTGGAGAAATCCTGCCTGATCCGTCAAACCGTATGTTTTTGGATAAAGAAAAGAAAGATAAATGGGGAATTCCAATGATCGTTTTCGATGCCTCCTTTGGTGAAAACGAGTTAACCATGCGGAAAGATATGATGAATTCAGCTGTTGAAATGCTTGAAGTGGCAGGCTTTAAAAATATAGCCGGATATAACCGTCAGGATACACATCCGGGCTTAGGCATCCATGACATGGGCACCGCCCGTATGGGAAAAGACCCAAAAAGCTCAGTACTGAACAAATTCAACCAGGTGCACGACTGCAAAAATGTGTTCGTCACCGACGGCGCTTCCATGGTATCTTCTTCCTGCGTGAATCCATCTATCACCTACATGGCCATGACCGCAAGAGCTGCAAACCATGCCGTGGAAGAATTGAAAAAACATAATTTGTGATGGGATTGGATCTAGCTACGAATTTTCAGACTGCTCTGCGAACCAAATTCGTGGTAGTCAGATGATTCGTGGTTAAAATCTTGAATCAGTAAATACGTCCAATACAGTTGTCGCAGATTACGTGACATATGAATATTTTCCACTCAAAACACCAAAGCCTGCTTTACCAAACTCATAATATATTCCAGATTGGTTGTATCACTCACCCTGATCTCATAATCACCATTGCCCCAGGTTCCTACATTGGAAACATCTCTGGTTAATAATTTGGGATCATCCAGCTTTCCAGCTTTCATGTTAATCCAGAACTTCAATTCCGATTTTAAAATCAAAAAATCTGCAAACACTTTCCCTTTGCAAGTAAACCCAATTACCATTTTTTGCGGCTTTATCTCAATATCAGCGCCCAGATTAAGTATGGCATTTTTATATATTTCATAGAGCTCAACCGTGGCGTCACTCTTTCCCAGCAAATGATCTTCTTCTGAATAATTTTTGATCTCTTTGGCCAGCTTACTAATTTCTGAACTTACGCTCTTCTGCATTGATCCGATACTCGGTGCCGACTTAGACTTTTTGATCTGGTTAATAGTGATTATATCATTCTCAAACTGTTTAATTTCCCACAACTCAATCCCAAAATCCTTAAAGTTGGTCGACTGCTTTTGAAAATCGGTAAAAGATGGAGAAACAAAAATGATCCGGCTTTGCGACCAGTCTACATCGTTTCGTTTGAGACTTTCACCAAACACTTCATTGTATTCCACAATAAAATCGGCCCTGTAGTCCAGCATCAGGTTCAGATACGAAACGCCCTGATCCACAACACTGTAATTCTGGCTGCGCTTGTACTCAATAATCACAAACGCCTGGCTTTCCGTATCAAAAGCCAGTGTATCAATACGGTTGCTCTTTATCGTAAACTCTGACTTAACCAGCTTCAAATTGCTAAGCAATTCGATGTTTTGCTCGAAGAGGTTTTGGATTTCTTTTTCGAGTTTGAAGGGGAGTTCACGGAGGGTGGAGAGGGTTTGGTTGTTGTTTTGGAAAATTTGCATTTGGGATTAGTAATCTGAAAAAAACTATAATATTCCTTTAGAAGAATTGGTAAACTGTTACCAGCATTACCAATTCACTTACTTTAATCTCAAATAGGTGCTAACCCCAATTCTTTCAAAAATTCATTGTGCTTATTTGTACTCGTCTCAATAGTCTCATTTATTGTTTTCAATCTCGCATTTACCTCTTTCAAATCAATCTGTATCTCGTCATTAGATGTACTCACATACCTTGAAATGTTCAGATTGTAGCCATTCCTTTCAATTTCCTCCATGGAAACCCTGCGAGCGTATCGCTCAATATGATCCGGGCGGTATTGATAGGTTTGTACAATTTTCTCAATGTCGTTTGGTTCTCCGTCTTCACCTTCCCTAAGTACGTTTTGGCGTTTGCCTTTTTCAAAATGGGTACTTGCGTTTATGAAAAGCACGTCATCCTGTTTTTTGCATTTTTTCAAAACTAGAATACAAACCGGGATTCCGGTTGAATAGAACAAGTTGGAAGGAAGACCAATAACGGTATCGATGTGATTATCTTTTAAAAGTTTTGTACGAATTCTTTCTTCTGCGCCGCCACGAAACAATACGCCGTGTGGCAAGATGATTGCCATAGTACCTTCTTTTCCCAGAAAGTGAAATCCGTGAAGTAAAAAGGCAAAGTCAGCTGCTGATTTCGGAGCCAGACCATAACTTTTGAAACGGAAATCATCTCCCAAAGTATCATTGGGTTCCCAGCGTAAACTGAATGGTGGGTTGGCGACTATGGCATCAAACTCGATCTTTTTGGAAGGATTCATCTCATTCAGTAAATCCCATTGATTGAGTAAAGTATCACCGTGAAAAATCTCAAATTCCGTATCCTTCATACCATGCAAAAGCATGTTCATCCGGGCCAGGTTGTATGTAGTAATATTCTTTTCCTGTCCGTAAATTTTGCCAACACTACCGCCATTGTCCTTGATTCGCTTTCGCACATTCAACAACAAAGAACCTGAACCACAGGCAAAATCAAGCACTTTATCCAGCTTGATTTTCTTACCGGATCTTGGGTCCTGACTGTCCAGAGTCACGATTTCAGATAAGATCGTCGAGATTTGTTGTGGCGTGTAAAACTCGCCTGCCTTTTTTCCCGAGCCTGCGGCGAATTGTCCAATCAGATATTCGTAAGCGTCGCCCAGTGTGTCTGAATCTGTGGAGAAATCTTGAATACCTTCGGTAATTTTTTGGATAATCGTGCAGAGTTTTTTGTTTCTCTCTATATTCGTTTTACCAAGCTTCTCAGAATTTAAGTTTATTTCTGAGAATAAACCTTGGAAAGCACTGTCAAAGGATTCGTTTTCAATGTACCGTAAACCCGATTCTAATGCTACTAATAACTCATCATCTTGTCTTCTTGCTAACTCAATAATGTTGCCCCACAAATGTTTCGGCTTGATTACATAATGAACTTTTCGTCTCATTTGCATTTCAAAATCATCAACCTCCTCAGGATTTTCATTATACCAAATTTCCAAAGGTGTATTCACTCCAAGTTTGCGCATAACGTCCCTTGGAGTATCATCTGGATAATCCTTTCCTAGTTCTTTTTTCGCAGATTCTTCATAATTAGAGGACAAATACCTGAGAAAAAGAAATGAAAGCATATAATCACGGAAATCATCCGCATTCATTGCTCCACGTAATTGGTCTGCTATATTCCAAAGGGTTTTACCCAGTTGTTGCTGTTGTTGTTTTTGTGTCATTATATTTTTTATGCAAATATTTCAGGTAATTGAAATTGATGTTTATCTAAAAACGCATTCAATATCCTTTTAAATAATTCTTTATTATCCAAATTCATCTCCACAGGCTGATAGATGGAGTATTTTCCATGACTAAGTAAATTCAGCGCTCGAGAGAAAAGCACTTCATCCTCTATGCCGTAGATACATTTGGAAAACTCATCGTAGCCAAAAAACGTCGAAGTTTTTTCTAAAACGCTACGTAACATATTAAAGTGATAGGTATTGACCTTTTCCGTTTCCGACGCCTTTTTCAGATCGCTCAACAAAGCAACATGATGGAAAAATGGTGTATCATCTGTGGCTCTCAGTATATAACCGGCTTGTCCATTCTTATGTAGAAAGTGGCTTTTATGCGCAATGTTCCTAAGCTCATTATACATCACATTGAAAAATAACGCGTGATGTGAAGAAATAATAACTCTTACTTTATCCTTACCTCTTTTCAGCAACTGAGCCAAATCACTGGCTACCGCAATAGCATTATTATCATCAAGAGAAGAAATCGGATCGTCGATATAAATATTCTTGACCCACTTATATGATTCATCAGCATCGATAGCTAACTCGCAAATAGCTAAGAAGATACACCATATAAATATATTTTCTTCTCCTCTGGATATCTTGATATTATCCTGGGTTACATATTCAGGCTCCTCAGAATTAGGTCTAAATCTTGGATTCTTAACCTGCTTCCTGAAAACTATATACCAATCATCGTAATTTATCGTAAAATTAAAATCGGCGTATCGTTCCAGAAAACCGAAAATCTTTTCTTCCAGTGCCAACTCTTTGAATCCTTCAAAAAATCTTGAATTTCGATTAATAATTAAATGACGTTCAGAGTCATTATCCAGATCATTATTCCAGTGAAAAAGATCTTCTGTAAATGCATTGTAATAAAGTGTATCTCTAACTGGCTCCTTCTTACGCTTCTTGCTAATGTCTTTAAATTCCATAGAAAGACGCGTCTTCCCAGTTCCATTGTAAGCATATAGCAAAACAAAATGGTGATCATTTAGATCGTCCCTTAATCGAACAGCGACACTTTTTAATGTCTTATATTTATATAATTTTTTTTCGCCGCTCATTATTATTCAATAACTTTTGGAAATAAACCCTGCATCAAACCTCTTTTATGCAACTTCAATTGCCATATTTTCTCCACCTCAGCAGTAATTAAATCATCTACCAAAGAAAGACACGAGGCAATTTTTTGTTGTTCGGGTAAGGCTGGTATTGCTACTTTTTGTGCGTACAATTCTTTAAGAGATATAAACGGCTGATCACTTCCAATTGACTTTCTTAAAACAAAGTTTTTTATAAACGCCCGACAAACTTGAAAAATAAACTCCTTATCCAATGATACCGACAAAAGCTCTATTTTGCCAACGCGTTGATACAAAATAGATGGCTCATCATCTTCTTTTAATCTTGCTATTTTTAATTCGTTATTTGTTACCGGACGATTTAATGCTAATACTAAATCTCCCTTTTTCAAAAGTAAATCTGGATGATCATTTACATAGTTTTCAGGCAGATATACAGTATTTCCATTCCAAATAATTTTACCATAACTAACATTCTCAATTTGAAGAAGTCTAACACCTTTATTTGAATATTCTGAGGCTTTAAAACCTTTTCCAGAACTTATTCTTATGAACTTTCCCACATTTTTCTCCACCCAACTCCCATCCTTCAAAAATTCAGAAAAACGCTTTTTAGGAACTGTCTCCCCTTCTTGCGGGAAAAGGTTTTGCATTAAGCCTTTTTTATATTCCTTGAGAGCTTCTAATTTTTGGCTGTGAGCTGCAATTACTTCATCTAAGGAAGAAAGGCAAGAGGCGATTTTTTGTTGTTCGTGCGGTTTTGGGATATTTAATGCTAAGGTTTTTAACTGATTTGGATAAAGATGAACGACTGAAATACCCTGAGCCAATTGTGCAATATCCTTTTTTTTAGCATTATTTAGATAATAAGATAAGAAGACACCATCTACTTTAGTTCTTATAATATTTAAGTCACTCCCAAGTGCAATTCCATTTTCCAATACGCATGATGCTGTTGCAATATCAATTTGTGTTTCTCCCGATGCTGGAATTATTACGTCATTTGCTTGACTTAATACCAAGTCTTCTCCTTTTAAATTTGTATAGGATTTTATAGCACGGATCGTTTCACTGTAATGAGTATAAAGCTCCCCGTATCTAATGCAGGGCAAACTCCCATTTTGGGCAATATCGGATTTTGATATTCCTTTTCCTTTTAAAATTGTTGCTACCGCATCTAATGTGGTGTCCTCCCACTCCCCCTCATTCACAAACTCAGGAAACCGCAAATCTGGTATTAATCTATTCGTTTCGTTATTCATTTTCTTGTTGAGTGGCATTTAATTCGTTTAGTACCAAAGATTGTAATTCTGCTCTGGGTAGCAAAAGCTGATACTCGGCCACGCCAATGGGTTTGTTGATGTCTTGCAGGGCTATTTCTACATCCAGGTGATCTTTGTCGGCACAGAGAATGATCCCAATAGACGGATTTTCATTCTCTCCTTTTTCCAGTCGGTCGAGTAAAGAAAGGTAAAGATTCATTTTACCCACATACTCCGCTTTGAAACCCCCGATTTTTAATTCTATCGCCACCAGAGAACGAAGGCCCCGGTGAAAGAAAAGCATGTCTACTAAGTATTCTTTGTTATTATATTCCAGCCGGTACTGGTTTCCAATAAATGAAAACCCTTTGCCTAACTCTAACACAAAAGCCCTGATTTTAGCAATCAACCTATTTTCTAGTTCTAACTCTTTTACAGGTTCTGTAATACCCAGAAATCCCAGGTTGTAAGAACTTTTAAATACTTCATTGGCATAATCGGCATGTACATCGGGAAGTGTCTGGTCAAAATTATTGGTTTTGGCCAGCTTTTGGGCCTGGCTATAAATGTCCATTTTGATGGCGTTCAGCAATAGATCGCGTGACCAACCTTTTTGAAGCGTTTCGTTGGTGTAAAATCCGACTGCGTCAAAGGACTGTACCTTATCAAGTAACAGTAAATTATGTCCCCAGGGCAAAACTGCTACGGCTTGTAGCAGTTTTGTATCTGCCTGATAGTAACGCTCATAGAACCGTTTCATGTTCCACAGATTACGTGGAGACAAGCCCATATCCGGGAATTCATTTTTCAGGTCAATCGATAATTGTTTCACAACACCGCTACCATAGCCTTCCTCCAACTGCTTTTCAAAAAGTAATTTCCCCAAATTCAATAAACGGAGTTTGCGGTACTGTTTACTTGCTTTGCAATCAGAATACGAGCCGTACGGATCTGGCTGATCGCCTGCTTCAATATATCTACATACTCCGCTTCTTGCAACTGCGGTAGTTTTGGTTTGTCGTTACTCATAAGCTGCCAATCCTGATATTTCTCTTCCTTCGGCTATTTTTTTCAATTGAGGAACCAGGTCTTCCATCAACGCCAGCTCTTTTACCCGGCGTGCTTTCCAGCTTAGTGCCAATGGCTCCAAAAGATCTGTGAGCTTTTCTCCGTCAAAGATCATTCGGCTCATGATGTTATCCACGAAGCCTTTCAGATCTGCCGTTTGCAATCCGTGATCCTTGGCGATTTTAGCCAGTTCTTTGTCGTTTTTGTCAACTTTAAAAGTTTCATAGCCCTTTCGTAAGGTATCTACATCCTTCCCGCTGTTCCAGTCAAGACCATTGATGTAGTCAGTTAAATCTTCCTGCTCGTCCATCAAATTGGAATTAGCACCCAGCAAACTGATCACCTGTGCTTTAGTCATTTTCTGTCTTGACGGTTTTTTCTGCGTACTATCGGCGATCAGATTCATAATGTAGTCGTAGTCGATAATAGCCGAAGCAAATAGCACAAATTCGAAGTCCAGCTCTAATATTGCAGGTGGTACGTCATCACCTCCTTTTTGTTGTATTTCTCTTAATTGTTTGGCGGTTTCTATGTAAGAGCTTCTGAACTCTTGTAAAGAATTCTTTGGTAAAATAGCTTCGATTTTGGCCTGCTGTTCTTTGTCCAGATCGGTATATTGATCAAGCTGTGTTTTTAATTTTTGTACTTCCTTAAAGTTTTCCACGAAAGTGATTCGCGCAGCGTCACCTTTCAGGTTATATACTTCCTGCGGTTCCTGTAACAAGTTGTGCTGCCTCATGAACCCACCAAGCTTTTCTACCGCCTCTTTGTATTTGTCAATGACAACTGTCGCTGGTTCCACAATCCATATTTCCTGTGCATCATCTTCGCTGCTTCTACCGGAGAAAAGCGCAATGGCCTTATTTACGGCATCTTGCTGAGAACGAAAATCCAGAATGTTTCCATAAGGTTTTGTATCATTTAATACCCGGTTAGTACGGGAAAATGCCTGTATCAAACCGTGGTATTTTAGGTTTTTGTCCACATACAAAGTATTCAGGTATTTGGAATCAAATCCTGTCAGTAACATATCCACCACAATCGTGATATCTATTTTGTTTTTGTGCGGATAATCTTTGTTGCTGTACTTCTGGTCTTTGATCCGCCGCTGTACATCCTGATAATACAAGTCAAACTCATTAATATTATGATTGCTGCCAAATTGCTTGTTATAATCGTCAATGATCTCAATAAGTGCTTTTTTCTTTTCTTCGGGATTGGTCTTGTTATCCTGTTTTTCCTGTAGTAAGTCGTCCTGCAACTGTTTAATATCCTCGGCATTTTTCTGACTTTGTTTGTCTCCCTCTTTCCCAATCAGTTGAGCAGGCGGAGAAAACACACAGGCAATATTAAGTGGCAGGTATTCAGGATTTTCCTCTGATTTTTTCTTCTGAATATCTTTAAATAATTGATAATATTCAATCGCATTACTGATAGAACCAGTTGCCAATACGGCGTTGAATCGTCTGAAATTGGTTGCAGCATTATGTTTATCCAGAATGGCACCAACGACGGCCTGTTGCGCAACAGCTTCCCCCGGTTTGGGAGTTTGAGTGCCCTGCCCTTTGAAATAATCAATATGAAATTTTAGAACGTTCCGATCATCGATAGCATTCGTGATAGTGTAGGCGTGTAGTTCCTTTTCAAATATGTCTTTAGTCTCTTTATATTTAGCTTCTTCTCCCGCTCTAACAATGTAAGATGCGTTTTCCTCAAATATAGGTGTACCTGTAAAACCAAACAACTGAGCATTTGGAAAAAACTCTTTAATCGCCTTATGATTATCGCCAAATTGTGAACGATGGCATTCGTCAAAAATGAAAACCACGCGCTTTTGGCTTAATGGTTCCAAACGTTCTTTGTAGTTTTTCTTATTCGTCCCATCCAGCGCCAAACCTAATTTTTGAATGGTTGTGACGATCACCTTATCGGAATAATCCGTAGATAACAAACGCCTCACCAATGTTTCGGTATTGGTATTTTCTTCCACACTGCCTTCCTGAAATTTATTAAATTCCTCACGGGTTTGTCTGTCAAGGTCCTTACGATCGACCACAAAAAGGCATTTTTCAATATCCGGATTATCTTTTAATAAAGTAGAAGCTTTGAAAGAAGTCAAGGTTTTACCACTCCCTGTTGTATGCCAGATATAACCGTTACCTCTGTTTTGGTGAATGCAGTCCACAATGGCTTTAACAGCATAAATCTGATAAGGCCGCATAACAAGCAATTTCTGTTCGCTTTCGACCAGCACCATGTATTTACTGATCATTTCACCAAGCGTACACTTGGTCAGGAATTTCTCAGTAAATTGATCAAGTCTGTTAATTTTTTGATTATCAATATCGGCTAGCTCGTAAACCGGTAAAAATTGCTCATCCGCATTGAAGGCAAAATGCTGATTCCTGTTGTTAGCAAAATAGAGCGTTCTGCCTCCATTACTGACAATAAACAGCTGCATAAAACACAGGAAAGAATTACCATAGCCGTTACCTGCATCATTTTTATAATCAACAATTTGCTGCATCGCCTTCCGATGCGAAATATCTCCCTTCTTTAATTCAATCTGCACCAAAGGCAAACCATTAATCAACAAAATGACGTCAAATCGCTGATGGCTGTTTTCCGTATTAATGCGCAACTGACTGATGACTTCAAAATCATTTTTGCACCAGTCTTTATTATTCACCAAAGTATAGTGAAGCGGCGTACCGTCCTCACGTTGAAAGTATTGTCTTTCCCGTAAAAGCTTGGAAGCAGCAAAAACATCCGTAGTGATAATTTCTTCTCTCAGGCGAAAAAATTCATTTTCGGTCAACCTTACACGATTAAGTGCTTCAAACTTGGTTTTGAAATTAGACTCAAGTGTTTTTCTATCAACAATGTCAGGTCGATAAATATATTTGAGCTCCGTAAGTTGTTGAATAAGACTATCTTCTATTTGGCTTTCTTTACTCATTCAGAAATGTGTTGACAAGTTTGGTCAAATTTAGCTTTTATATCGGTTAATCATTTGTAGCGTTAGAAAAAATGATGCTTTGAGTTTCTTCCCCTCTTCCGATACATATGTATTAGTGACTGATAATGAGATAATTAAATGAGTAAAGGTACAAAAAAGGTACAAAATAGGTTGAAGACATGTTTTCCCTTCATGTATTATCTGACATTTGGTCTAAAATAACTTCTTTCATTGAAGGCTTTTTAGACTTAGTCATTCATGACAATACTCCTTACTCCCAAAAGTAATGCGATTTTGTGTGTTATTTTTCATTGATCAACTTTAAGTCAACCATTAAAGATTTCTTAATAGTTCGAATGGAGGGAAAAAGATAAGTAAACGGCATCAGGAATATTTTAAATGATCAGGAGCTTAAACTGGAAGCAATTATCTCTATTTTGGAAATAGTTCAGAATTAAGAAAGCATCAAGTCGGTAGGCAATTGGATTTTTAACCTGGATATGATTCTGTCAGTTGGGTATACAATAAAATGCCGGTAAAACCACGAAATTTAGGATTTGGACTACCCATCGACTTGTTCCCTAAGGAGACTAATCCAATTGGATTACACTTGAAAAACATTTTTAGCGAGTAAGAGCCGGAAGCGACTGCAACTACCGAGGATTTCTCGGTAGTTGTAGTAAGAATAAGCGTCTTCGGCAAGGAAAAGACGATAGTTTCAAAGTTTCATTAGCCAGATTAGCAAAGAATAAAGCAATGTTGATTTCCATAATTATAATGAGGCGCTCGCTAGTTCGACACTTTTTGTTGCTGCTAGCACGCCGGGGAAATGGAAACGGTTAAGAAGTTGATTGTTAGTGTGCTTAATAGGAATCAGTGAGGTGGTTTGTCTCTGAAAATCCCGTAAAAGCACCGTAAAGACAAAAGCTAGTGTCAAAAATTCCTGATCATAATGTCCTGATTCTTTAATAATCATTGTCAGACTTTCCCGTTTAGGTGAATCTACCAGCCACGTTTCCATCATATCCGTATCCAGGTGCTTAAGCTGATTTTCATCAATTATCAGATTTTCAAGAAGGTAATCACCTGCAAAAGTTTTGCTTCGCAGCTTTAAGCCTGCCGTAGTGATTATTTTGTCAAATAAAGCTTTTTCCGGTGAAGCGATCATGATGTTCTGCATTTCTGCGATCTGGATCTGACGAATTCCAAAACTGTAATAAGGCAGCGGCAATCGTATGTAGCTAAAATTTACTGCTAAAGTATCAAACTGGCGTGAGGCTTTGGTCGTTGCCGATGAAGTCTCAAACACCTGTTCAGGGATCAATCCATAATAAGATAAAGCGCTGTCAAATGACACGTAGCTTGGTCCCCTCAGGTGATTTGCTAATAGAAATGGTTCTGTTCTTTTTTGACTGACCTTTATCGAAGGCAGATAAATACCTTTATTAACCGGCTCAATAATTCCAGCTGAAATAAGCTCATGTATTTTTTCGTTGGGCCGCTTGTATCCTTTTAACAAAGACAGCAAAAGTTGGTGAGTCAATGGTTGGGTTGGGAAGAAAACTTCCGAATACTTTGTAACAGATCCATGTACAATTATAATCAGATAATCGGAATTTATCCAATTATCTGATTTAGAATAGACAGTTTGATTATAATTACTTCTTAGAAAAACATTACTTGCAGATATAAATACCTCATCCTATTGTAATCTATATATAGACTTTCACACAGTAACTCTAAATCCATTATCGTAAATTCCGTTTGAAGAAACCATGAGTCCGCATTTATAATTTCGAGGTAGTTAAATACTTAAAAATCAATCTATTAACCTCTATTTACTAATACTTCTATGTCACAAATTTATCAAATATTTGTGACATATTAATTGTAAAGTTTGTCTTCGAAAATGAACCATTTTCACGAATAAGTAAAAGGCATACCGAGTTTAGTCATTAGTTTATTTTAGTACGGTTATAAGTAATATTCAAAATCGTGTGCTATTTAAATACGGTAAAAGCTACTATTCGTTTTTCACTTTATCCTATTGCTTACTCTGGCATCTTGACAAACAGTCAGCTGCAGTTGCTTAGAATTGGAGGAAAATTCAAAACGGAAGTATTACTCATAGGTTAGATATTCTTCTTGCTGGGGCAATAAGCTAAGTAAAGCAAACGAGGGTTTTCTTTACGGATGACTAATAGTACCTCAAAAGCCACACCAGCACTGAGAAGGGTAAAGAAATCAAAGTATAAATAATGAAAGTCCAGACGGGTTTTCTTACTTTTTCGGCAGATCGACGTACTTACATAACCAACCTCACTATACTGTCAAAGATTTAAATTAACGGACCATTTCTTGTTCATTTTCAATAAATTTGAGCGCTAATAGCGTTATGACTATCCGCGTTAAGTTTTCACGCCGCTTACAACGAACCCAAAAAGCGTTCAAAGGGTATCGATTTAATAAACTTTGGTCTACAACAAAGATTATTTGGTTAGCGATGCTTAGTTGTATCCCGGTCTTTGATGGTGGATTTCGATCCTGATTGTGGCACCAGGATTGGAACGGTTCTCAAAAAAATGATAAATGGCAGATAAAATCCGATATAAGACAAAGATTGCAATCATAGGTGCCGGTCAAGCCGGCCTTTCCGCAGCTTACTATTTAAAGAAGATGGGATTATCAATTGGCCCCGATTTCATTGTGCTTGATTCCGCGCCATCAGCGGGTGGCGCCTGGCAATTCCGTTGGCCCTCTCTCACGCTAAGTACCGTAAACAGGATCCATGATCTTCCCGGTATGTCTTTTGAGGAAACGATTGATACGGCAAACAAGGCGGTACAAGCCAGTATAGCGGTGCCTCACTACTATGAGCTGTACGAACACAAATTTGACATCAGGGTTTATCGACCATTGAAAGTAGAAAATGTTTACCTCCGCAAGGAGCGGTTTTATATTGATTCGTCCGAAACGCTATTTTCTGCGCTGGGCATCATTAATGCCACCGGAACCTGGGGAAACCCCTACATCCCTGAGTATCCGGGAGCTGATCTCTTTATAGGTGAACAGCTGCATACACGGGATTTTAAAACGGCCGATTACTTCAAAAACAAGCATGTTATCGTAGTGGGTGCCGGGATATCTGCCATCCAGTTGCTTGACCAGATTTCAAAAGTGACCACTACCACCTGGGTCACCCGCCGGCCACCAGAATTTAGAGAAGGGCCTTTTGACGACGTAGCCGGCCACAAAGCCGTGGCTATGGTCGAAGAAAGAGTCAGGAATGGGCTGCCTCCTTTGTCTGTGGTATCTGTTACCGGTCTGCCGTTGTCGCCGGAAATTTTAGACATGAAAAAGAGAGGTGTACTGGAACGCTTTCCCATGTTTAGCGAAATCACAAGAAATGGGGTAAAATGGGAAGACGGCAAGGAGGAAAAAGCCGATGTTATTCTATGGAACACGGGCTTCAGAGGCGCACTGCAGCATTTGGAACCGGTTTTACCCAGAGAGGAAAGTGGCGGCATACTGATGGCCGGCCGGTTCGCTACGATGGTTGCCAAAGAGCCTCGTATTCATTTGCCCGGATACGGCCCATCGGCTTCCACTATTGGCGCTAACAGAGCGGGACCGATAGCTGCCAGGGAGTTGATGGCCACATTGGGCATGACCTGAGACCGGAAGCTTTCAAATTGATATCGAATGCTTCGTTAACATATGAAAGGCAGGCATAGCAGGCAATATTCATGATCCTTAACTATTGGAAAAGAAAAACCAGCAGGTTACCGTATATTTTTTTAAACCATAAAGAAGCTGAAGTCTCACTCCTAATATTAAGCATCCGGAAATATTTCAAAAAAGTTCTCACTCATTATATGTGTAACTTATATATAACCAAATTATTTATAAGTCGCCACTTATATAAATATGGTTACTTTTCAGCCAACATTCATTTTGTCAAAAAATTTACTAAAACTATATTAAAGTAAATTAAATATGTGAAATTTCGCATTATGTTATGTTTTCTATAATAAAATTAAGAAATCTAACTTTATAACTTTTTTTAAACGACCGTATGTAATATGCCACAATGGTGTATATTTCTTACAAATGTAAATTATCAAGCATAAAATACGTCTGTTATTACAGGGTGTCGACTCAAAGCCAGGGAAAATCCGGACTGGGACTGGGAGACCAGGTCTTGATCGTCAACCGGTTCCTTATGGAAGGCGATCAGATCCTTTTTGAATTTACTGAAATCGAATCGGGCAAAAAAAGTGACCGGCCCAAACTTAGGGAGGCGATTCTGGCCTGTCAGAAAAACCAGGCAAAACTTCTGATCGCCAAACTCGACCGGCTGTGCCGCAACGTAGGTTTTGTAATGACACTGAAAGATTCCGGTGTCAACTTCGTAACTTGTGATCTGCCCGATGCCGATACGCTCTCGGTCGGCATGATGGTGACCTTTGCCCAGTACGAAGCCGAGCGGACTTCGGAACGGACTATTGCGGCCTTGGCACAAAAGAAACTTCAGGGTTTTAAATTGGGAAAGCCCGAAAATTTAACGCTAGACGCTATACGTATAGTACAAGTCGTGCGCTCGCGCAACGCTGCCATCAACAAGGCCAATGTACAGGCAACCGAACTGGCCGTCCTTTATCGGAGCAAGCATTACACCTATGCCCAAATTGCAGAGAAGTTTAGTGAAAACCATTACCTGACCCGACGGAACAAGCAGTTTGATGGTAAGGCGATTTATAGATTGATCCAGAGGTATGAAAAAATATAAAGAGCATTTATCTGCTTAATATAAATCCTGGTTAAGGGCAGAGACGATAGGCTATTCTTAGAAAAGAGATGTTAAATTACATATTATGTAAAGAGATAGAAAACAATATTTTTAATTATAGTTCTTTTGCTCTTTTACTAGATGTAGTAATAGCACAGCCGGATAATGGTTTAGTCATAGACTTTGCACATTTATTAGCAATACTTAGGCATAATCTAATTAGAATAACTCTGTCCCGTGAAATAGATTTCAGTATAAATGCCAGGTATGGAAAACTACAATCTCCATGTGATTCTAATGTGCTGGAAATTGTCAACTTACTTTAGCAGCATATGCATTAATTCCGCGTGCTTTTTGTTTAGATGTTTTGAACCGGGTGAATATATTAATCCATTTGAATCAGGCAGTTGCAGTGCCTTACATAACAGGGCGGAGCTCAATTGTACCAACTGTATTTTCTTTCCCACTTTTTTTTGTCCACCATCTCCCTATAAGTTTTCCATTTTTGGAACGTACTAGTTTTCCTTCACCAAAATAATGGTCCCCCATATGCCATCCGAAGAATAAAGTATCTTTTTTAATATGACCATCCTTGATTTGTAAAGTCGGACCATTTTCTAACAACGAGCCACTGCCACGAATAATACCGTTGTACTCGGTTAGAGAAAATTTTAATGGAATCTGCTCTTTATTGTCAAAAGTTTTTCCGAAAAATTCTCCGACAAAAGGAATTTTGCTCGTTGCCTGTAAGGTTTTTGGATATAACTTTTTTTTCGTAGGAAATCCAATATCATCTATATTTCCATTTTGACCTCGGGAACGAATAATTTCCTGCATACCACCATTTGATAAAATGTCCGCAATGATTCTTAGTTTTTTTGCTGCATCTAAAAATATCTGTTCTGTGGGTTTTGATCCAGGCTGCAATCGCGCATATTGGTGACTTGAGCTTTCCGCATTTCTGGCTACTGCTAATATTCTGTCAGAGGTAAGTGGGTGGGTGAGGTGGGATCTGAAATTTATTTCGTCAGGATAAGGCTCAAGCATACTTATTGCAAAGAAAAAAGTAATAATACCATGAAATGGTGGGGCTCCTATCCTTTGCAGAATATCCAATGAGAATGCATCCGCCTGTTTTTCCTGGATTTGAGAGTTTATGGATTCCTGTTTTGTAATCTTGGAATCAGAAGTCCGCATGTATCCGCCGTGGTTATAAAAAACGTGGCCCAGTTCGTGGCACAGAATAAAATAAATAGAAGAGGTGTATAGACTTCCAAACTGTTTATTCACTTCCTGATTTTCCAACGCATTCTTTGGAATTCCCAACGCCTCGCCGAAATTATAGGGACTTTTTTGTAAATGGCCCAACGGCCACTGATACTTTAAAATAGCCAAATAATCAACAATAACCTGTTCTGAATACTGGTTTCGATTGGCATATGCAAATGCCAAACATATATCTCTCAAAAAACGTAAGGAATTCTGTGGGAGAATGATCTGTTTTTGAAATCTAAAAAAATTCATAGGATGATCCGATGCTTCAATTGGAAAGGAAAATTGAACATCCCGTAAAATCTGACGTTCGGCCGGAGTAAGAACAGGCCAAATATTCTGATTAAAATGAGCTTTAATGTCGGAAATAGTAAATTTTTCTACGACCGCAAGCTCCGAATTGTCGTAAAATCCTGCCCATGAACTTTGTTTTGGCTGAGCTGACACAGATAAATTACCAAATATTTCCAGAGTGGCCAAAAACCACATGCATAAAACTGAATGCTTTTTCATTGATTAGATAGTTGAAATATTTCGTAGGGTTCTTTAAATAATGAGTTTGAAGCAGGCATCACCTCGCCATCGTTTATCCATTCCATAAATTCGTGAAATTGACCCCAGGACTTTGGTTGCCAGATAGTAAACAGCATTGCTAGTTTTGCTTGCGTAAGTGCTGGTCGTACGCTTACTTTTCGTGCCGTCGGTGTATAATCCGGGATGCTGTTCAGAGTTGCGATAGAGAGCCTCACTTCTGACATTCGATCATTGTAATTTCTTGATTCGATGTCCACATTTTGAGCCATCCCGTTGTAATTCATTGTTGATTGACCCAGGTAGGTCGTACCTTTTTCCGTAGAATCCTGATTGACGATCTTGCCTAAATCTTCATGTAAACTGGTTGTGATCGGATAGCAATAAGACGATAAGACAATTCCAGCACCAAAAAGGGCGAAGAATACTCCCGGGCCAATGCGGGTGAGGATAACTTTCACTTTTGCTGTAATATCCACCTCCGCTGAACTATCCGTTGATTGGGGCACGTTAATAAATAATTTATAGCCCAGAAAAATCGCAAGTCCACCCAATAAAACTCCGATGATGCGCTCCGCGGATCGCGTTATCACCAGTTCAAAAAAGTGCTGTTCCATATAGTTCTGTTTGTTTTGTTAAATGTTTTGTCGCTAAAACCTGTGCACTGGATTAATTCACTCTTTTATATCGCCTGACCTCTCCAGAGCTTATAATTCGCCATGTCATGACTCCATTATCCATTGTGTATTTAATATTACGAACTATGTTACCATTTGGATATTTAAAGCATAAAGTACTATTCTCGGTAAACCACAGACCGCTATTGCGTTTTAGGTATTCTATTTCCTCAACGGGCTGTCTGGATATAGAAATATCAGATGATAAGGTAGAGCTGCTATTTAAATATCCATCTATGCTCCCATCGTTTCGAAATGTCCAGTAGCTATAATTTATAAAAGCGGGGTCCATTGATTCCCAGCACCAGGTGCCAAGCAACCGTGGATCCCGTGTTACTCCCGGGCTAGCCGGGGGATAGTTATTATTCTGCCGAATCGAGGCTTGTGTCCGGCTGCTCTCACGAGACAAAGTGCCCGCCAATGTTGGAATTCCTGCCTGACCGATTACAATTAAAAGTTGTTCATTTTTCAAAACCGCCTCGATCTGAAACACGCTACCGTCATCAGGAAACGTTGCCAGACCAGTAGCTTTGTTTTCATCGAGCGATCCCTGAACCAGATATTTGTCTGTTTTTCCGTTTAACTCAACCAAATATTCACCGGTGAACTTCACACCATTGCCTCTGATCGTTAAACGCGATTGTATGGAGACGTTGGCGTTGGATAAATAACTTATCTGACCCACCCAGATCCCGGAAAGACTCTGGGCATACAAGCAGCACATGCTTGCAAAAAGCAGCATAAATAGAATGATTAATCGTTTCATAGCTTTATAGAACATCGTTTAAAATTTTCAGGGCATTGCTGTCACAGTACATAAATTCGCATCATTTCTATTAGTAGTTATTGGCATCAATACAGATGTGAATCATAAAAAGTCCGACTCATATCACAGCAAATTATTAAATTACGAACATCAGACTGAGTAAGGCGACTAGTACCGCTAAGGCGGATACCCACATAATGATCGTCCATCTGAATTTGTTAAGTCGCATTGTCATAATTACCTCATGGTCAAGACAAAGGTCCGATAAAGGGCGATTCAACACTATACAATAGCTACGGCATTTTTGTCTACCATAGGTATGGTATTTTGAACCAGAACGTTACATTTGAAGCTGTTAATTTGGTATTTCAATGCGAACCTCGGTTCCTATTCCAGGTTGCGAAATAATTTCACACCGGCCGTTGAGAAGTTGGGTACGGTGCTGAATATTTAAAAGGCCACTGCTATCAGGACCCACTTTTACAGGGTCGAATCCTACACCGTTGTCTTGGTAAACCAGTAGAATAAGGTCACCGGTGGAAGAAAGGGTGATATCAATATTGTTGGCTTTGGAATGCTTAAGTGCGTTTTGCAACAGTTCCTGCGTCATACGATACAAATGGATTTCCAGGGTAGATTCCAGTTTATCAGTAAAACCTGTCGCCTCATAGGTAACCCGCAGTTTTTCAGTTGCATTGATGCGTTGTATAAGCTCATGTAAAGCGTTTACAAATCCAATACCTGTCAGAGTTCGTGGACTTAAGTCGTGAATTAAGCGGCGAAGATCAGATAGTGATTCATTAAGCAGATTTTCGGAGCGTTGTTTAAGTTCTGGCACCGGAATTTTAGGATCTTCCAGCATATCCAGGTATAATTTAAGCATCGAAAGATTTGCACCTAACCCATCGTGCAAATCCTCTGCAAAGCGTTTTCGTTCGGCCTCCTGCGTACGGGTCATAATGCCCAGTTCAGCTTTCTGACGTTGCCGAAGTATATGAATCCGGTATAAATAAAGTCCCAATAATCCACCAAACAACAAAAGCAGTATACCAAACCGGAACCAAAGTGTCTGATACCACTCCGGTTTAATTGTAATGATTAATGGATGGGCCAATGTTGTCCAGTAATGACCGTCAAGGCTAGCTTTTACATGAAACTCATAGGTATTAGGATTCGGATAGGTATAGGTAGCTGCCCGCTGATTTCCTACATAGTTCCAGCTTTTATCGAATCCTTTAAGCTGATAGGCATACTGAACCTGAGCAGGATTCCTGAAATAGAGCGATGCAAAATCCAATGTCAGCATAGCCTTACTGTAAGGAACGGTAATCTGTCTGGTAAACATAAGCTGCCGCTCGATGATACCGTCAGAAGATGGCGTAACCGGTCTGTTGAAAAGTTTAAGACTAGTCAGATAAACTGGGAACTGATCATTTTTTTTGATAAGTTTTGCCGGATCAAGCTTAACAATATGGTCTCTGGTTCCCCAGAAGAGCTCTCCTTTTGCATTTTTAGCTTTTGAAAGAAACATGAATGCATCGGACGGTAACCCATCTTTCGTTTTATAGGTCACAAATCGATCCGTATTTGGATCGAGCCGTGCCAGTCCATTCAGTGTACTCATCCAGATCATTCCCATATTATCCTCCATCACCGTCAGCACCGAATTGCTGGGCAAGCCATCGTCTTCGGAAAGTACTCGTATTTTTTTTGTTTTAGGATTCAATACATTAACGCCACCACCAAAAGTTGCAATCCAGATATTACCCGAGCGGTCTTCCATCAAATCGCTAATAACTGGATAACTTAATCTATTCATTCCTGGATTGTCATCACCTTTTCCCGGAATTAAATGCTCGAACTTTGGATTTCGCCAGTTTCCACCAACCAAATATGACACACCACTATCCCATTTACCAATCCAGATTGTGCCGTCCCGAGCCTCTATAATACGACTAACAGCAATGCCGTTGATTACATCCTTTCCATAATGATGCCAGCGTCCCGAATGCTCACGCATACTTACACCTTGAAAATACATACCGAACCACATATTTCGGGCTGTATCTTCAAGGGTGGTCATGACAAAGAAACCGGGTTTAAAAACGGGTTTTTGCGGCATTTCAACCAATCGCTCGAGTACCTGAATTTTTTTGGACGGAACATAAGGTAGAACTTTCTGGACATGCCGGGCAGTGATCCAAATACCCCCGTCACGAACCGGTAAAATCTGGCTGTTACCAATACTTGGGATTTTTTCAGACAGAAACCGCTGAGTTGCCTGATCATAAAACCAAACGAACTTTTGTCCGCCAATCCATAGCAAATCATTGGTATCAACATACAATGGCAGGCCGTCATTTCCTTGCGTGTCGGTAAACAAAATTTGCTCAAAAGGGGAAGGAATTAGATCAGTAAAATAAAGTCCTTTTTCTGTTCCAATCCAAAGCAAGTGAGATTGATCCTCAAACAGGTATTGAATGGTGTTATTGTGTAAATAATCAGGCCGTTCATCGCTGGTAAAGTGTTCCACTTTGCCTGATTTTGATTCCCACCGAAACAGGCCATCCTCTTGCGTACCAATCCACAAGCTTCCATCACGAACTGCACAAAGTGAAAGAATATCTTTGTTTTTCAGTACTTCGGGAATCGTGTGCCGGCTCCCCCGCCAAAGCTTTAAACCTTTATCTGTTGCAAACCACACTTGTCCCTGCTTGTCAGATACAATGAGCCGTATTTTATAATTTTGACGTATCGAATCAAGTAAAACCAATTGATGCTTATCTGTGCGAAAATGCAGAAGATTTCCTTCCTGGCTTGCTGCCCAAACCGTGTGGTCCGTATCTTCCCAAAATGCCTGAACACGGTCGCTGATAAATATATCATGTTGCTTTGAGTTTGGGAGTAAATGGCAAATACTTTGCGCCCCTCCTATCATCAGAGACCCGTCGTGCAGAGCCAAAGAAACACTGTATGCTGTGTTTATATCTTTCTCCAACCGAATTCGGCTGATAGCACCCGTTAATTTATCAACCTGGTTCACTTCATTGCCATTCCCCCATGTTCCGACCCAAAGATGTTGGTTGGTCTCAGCCAGTGTTGATATCAGGTTATGGTTTAAGGTATTTATCTTCCGGGGACTGTTTCGATAAGTAATCATCTCCTGTCCGTTGTAGCGGAACAGTCCGTTTTTCGTACCAAACCAAAGAAATCCCTGTTGATCCTGATGAACTACATTGACAAAAGTGTCAGAATTAAGTTCACCAGCAACGAGTTGGATAAATCTGTTTTGTTGGGCCCGTGTGCTGAAACATAAAAAAGAAAAAAGAAAAAGCCAGCAGAATTGTAGTCGCATACACTTCAGTGTGAATGGTGCTTGAGAACATAAGCTGTCAACTCCGTAACATGATGAATACCTAGTTTGCCGTAAATATTCTTACGATGCGTTTCGATAGTTCTCGGACTAACGAATAATCGTTCCGCGATATCAGTATTGCTATATCCCTCAACTAGCAATTTAGAAATTTCGCTCTCCCGGATTGTTAGCAGCTTGAGAAGGTTTGCGGAATTCTTTAATGGTCTGGCTTGTGTTAGTACAGCCGTTAATTCAGGGCTCAAAAACACATTACCTTTAATCACTTGGTCCAGGGCCTGGAATAGTTCATTACGACCAGAACTTTTGAGACAGAACCCATTAGCTCCGGCATCAAACATTGCCCGAACAGTTTCATAATCTGCTTGCATTGACACCGCCAGAATTGGAATATCCGGAAATAACAAACGCACCTGCCGAGTTACCTCAATGCCCGACATTTCAGGCATATTAACATCCATTATCAACAGGTCAACCAGCTGAGCCTGGAGTAATGGCAGTACTGCACTGCCATCTGATATGACATCTATTATTCGGTACTCGTCTGAATAGCTAAGCATAAACTGTATCCCTTCAGCAAACAGTCGGTGGTCGTCAGCAATTAGAATTTGCTTCATATATTTTTCCTATCAAGAGCGATTCAAAACAATTGATAATCAATGGAATAAAGTTAAATAAACCTGTGATATTAATTAAATAAATTGAGGTTTTTGTTTTGGTTGGTATTTATAATGTTTGTCAATATAAAACTTTGGATGTATGTCTCAATTGAACAATAAAATGAAGCTTAGATCTTACATTTCATTAATCTAGCATTGATCTTTTCATATCATTTCGAAATTCTCTGAGATAAGATAATATTCAGATGGTAATCAGGAACTTTTACAAGGTGAAGAAGTTATCAGTCTCATTTGCACTTTAAGGTTAGTAAATAAAATGAAGGGTTTTATGAAATCATAAGTGATGCTTCAAATCAGTCAGTTTTTCTATCATAAGATCTATTTTACATTTCATATTCTCGTTTGTGAAATCAAATTTTATTTTACTTAGTTTGTGTCGGGTTTTATGAAATAAAAACAGATTATGAGAATCGGATATGCCCGAGTTTCTAAAGAAGAGCAAAAGGAGCAATTACAATTGGATGCGCTCAATAAATATGCCTGTGATAAAATTTACCAGGAGAAGGTTTCCGGAGCATCAAAACTTCGCCCTGAATTTGAACACATCAAGGAAATGATCAGGAAAGGGATCGAATTGGTCATCTGGAATATTGACGGTACCGGCCGCCCGGGAGCGGGGTAGAACAACCCTGAAATTGATCATGTTTGTCGATGAGTTAACCCATAAAGGAATTTTACTTCAAAGTTTGTCTAAATACTAATTGATACTACTACCGAAACGGGTGAGTTTGTTTTCAAGCTGTTTGAGAGGTTTTGCTTATGAGTCATTTTCAACATCCTCTCTGTCCGCGGCCAGTCGCGCGATAACGTCAGGACGGCTGACAATCAAATGAATACGGGCCTTGTAAACGGCTTTTGATAAATTTTCCGACATGTCTTTGAAGTTTAGATTTGAATATTATAATGATGATGTCAAACGATAAGTTGCTGTGTTCTAAAATGGATTAACTTTTTGCCTAAAAGGGCTTATTTCATAGACATCTGAAAATACCAGTCTTTTATTCATTTTTTCTATTCCAGGCAGTGGTGCTCCATCGCTGCTTTTAAACCTGTCAGGATCGCCAGAAATTACTTCATATTCCATAATTTTAATGCGATATGCTTGTTTGGCATAGTCTCTGGGCAGAAGGAAGTCATGGCTGACATTGACGTCATCGCCCTTATTTACAGCAGCTGAAAATGTACTGATCGGTTTTTCATCAATGGAAATTGACACGCTTTCACTTTGTGGTATACTCAAAGCTTCCAGTATCATTTCCACCTTCATATAAAAATTGTCCGTTACATACGTTCTAGGAGCAGTTCCTGAAATTGTTATGGTTACCTTATTACCATTTTTGTTCATGGATGTCTGTCGGGCCGGCGGCACTTGTATATAATCCGCCTGTACGATCTTTGAAAGACAGCAATCAGTACTGTTTTCCGCAACTGAATGCTGCTGGTAAGCTGCAAGCGCTAACCTTATAAATGGAAAATAATCAGGCATTGTTATTCTGATATCCGCATAGTGAAGCTGCCTGTCCTGATCATAATTGACATCAAATGCTACAACATCAGCCCGCAACGAATCCAATTCACTTATGGATAAATCATCATTGAATTCTGGATTTTTTGCTACAAGTTTGGGTGAAAGTATAAACACGCTTTTGGGTAAAAAAAGCGGAGGTGGTGGTGATGTTGGTTGCTGTGGTGGCGGAGGTGGCGGCGTTTTTGTGGGGTCAAATCCATACGAAGTGTACAATTTTTCTGTTAAGGCCTCATTTGCCTTTAATGCTGTCTTTTGAAGTTCTGAATCACCGGGTATCAAAACCACGGCCAGTTTTTCATCTTCACCGCTGCTGAACCACGGTCTTTTCAGATATACACGCAGCCCTCCGACCCTGATTTTTGTGGTAGTACTTTCATTGACAACTTTAATCCAGTCAAAAGTTGGAATAACGTAGGCGATCTGAGGCGGATTTGGTCTGGCGCTACTTAAAACATTTACTTTGAAAACATTACTTACACTGGTGATAGGGAAGTTTTCTTTTTTCGAATTGATCAAATTAAAAAAATACTCTTTATAGCGAGTGGAAGCTATCACTTTGTATTCAACCCATCTAT
>Ga0247739_10000131_pt1 | contig 24550 bp, 23 predicted proteins | sample UWRJL058202B2_FD_180943 | JGI IMG/M metagenome (GOLD analysis project Ga0247739, IMG submission 180943) | Plant litter microbial communities from Arlington Agricultural Research Station in Wisconsin, United States - UWRJ-L058-202B-2 | ecosystem: Environmental > Terrestrial > Plant litter >...
AAATATCATCGGGTACTGGAATCAGATTTTCAGGCGTGCTGATGAAATGACTTGCATGGGGTTGGAAAGCAAATACGCGCTTTCCCAGCCATTTAATATCCACCTCGGCGGTAATTTGAATAACTCGTCCAACAGTTGCATAACCATATTGAAGCGGGTAGGAGGCAGATTCCTGAAGTGATTCGAGGTTAGCATCCAGCTTCATATCTGAAGGAATTTGCCCGCGATAAACCAAGAGCTCGGTACCGGCACTCACCGCAGAGAGTTCGGTTTGAATTAATACTTCGCCCGATTTTAAGGAAGGCAATACTTCTGAACGAAGCTCAAGATTATAGGCACCTGTAAACCACAGCTGCTGTGCGATGAACTGGTTCATGCCACGGCCTTACCGTACTGCAAATTGCCCCAGAGGATGACATCTTTACCCAGCGGTGCGCTATGCAGCGGGGATATTTCCGGTAGCTCATATCGTTCACGTCCGCCTAAATCGCTAACCGCCTTATAACCGCCAACCAGACGCGGCACCAGCGTAACGACTACAGCATCTGCTAGTTGCGCTTTTAAAAATGCAGTGATTATGCTGGCTCCTCCCTCAACCATAAGGCTGGTAATTCCTTTAGAACGTAACAGCCGCAAGGCGCGCTCTAAACACACACGGCCTTCCGCATTACTTTGAAGTGCAGTAATTTCCAGCCCTTCAATTAGCGCACCTTCATTTTCATTTGCAAGACTCTCGCCTTCAAGTGTGGTGAGTACCCAGCAGCGTTTGTCTGGTAACTGGCAAAGACGGGCGGTGGCGGGAATACGCAGTTTGCTATCGAGCACGATGGGTTGCGGGTCTAATCCGGTCCAATGGCGCACGTTAAGTTGGGGATCGTCACTTAAGACTGTGCCTATCCCAACTAGTATACCGTCGTGAATACTACGTAATTGATGAGTAAGTTGTAGCGATTCAGCACCGCTAAGAGCGAGCGGCTCACCGGAACGAATGGCGATACTGCCGTCCAGGCTTTGGGCGTAACACAGTGTTACGAAAGGCCTATCGCTCAAGTGAAAAGTTTTTTTACTGGCAACCAGCCAATGCTCAATTTGCTGATTGGGATTCATGAGCTTTGCTGCTAAATACAGGAGTTAACGGTTTGGACAAAAACAAATGATCCATGCGTTTTGCCTTGGTTAATAGGTAGCCCGCGCTCTCAGCATTGACTGCTATTTCTAATGGAACGCGCGCAACCACTTTGACACCTTCAGTTTGTAATGCAGCAATTTTGGCTGGATTGTTAGTCATCAGCCGCACTGACTTCACACCAAGATCTTCCAGAATACACGCTGCAAGCGAGTAATCTCGCTCGTCAGCACCGTGGCCCAACATGAGGTTGGCATCCACGGTGTCATAACCTTCGTCCTGCAAATTATAGGCGCGCAATTTTTCCAACAGGCCGATACCGCGACCTTCCTGACGTAAATAAACCACAACGCCCAAGCCTTCTTTCGCAACCAATGCGAGCGAGCGATCCAATTGTTCACCGCAGTCGCAACGCAGCGAACCCATAACATCGCCAGTGAAACATTCAGAATGCACGCGAACTAATACTTCTTCGGCATTTGCCAAATCACCTCTGCAAAAAGCCAAATGCTCTTTGTTATCGATATTATTGGTGTAAAAAGTTAATTGAAAATCACCATACTGGGTGGGGATTCGCGCGGCGGTCATACGAGTAACAAATGGCTTGGACATAATAAAAACTTTGTGGCTAGGCAAATGAAAAATAACAAAATTGCGTTGATCTTAAGGGGCAGCTATGTATTAAGCAAGGCACATTTCAAATTAGCGTTTTATATCTATTAACCTTGAATTTTATGCTGTTTAAACAGCAAGTTACTGGTTGCTTTGAGTCAGGGATGTTGATATTTATGCATTTAATTTTATGGTAAAGCGCATGCGAAAGTGTGACAATTTTTCACACACAATTTACCTCGAATAATATCTACACAACGACCACTGAATGCATGAACCATCTCGCAAAACTGCCCGTTTATTTTTTGATTCCCGGCAACGTCAATAGCCTCACTGGAGGTTATGCCTATGATCGCCGGTTGCTAGCAGAGTTGCATCAGCTTGGCTTGCATATGCATGTGATTGATCTCGCAGATTCATTTCCAAATCCTGATGATCATGCTCTGAACGATGCAAATGTTAAACTTGAAAGTTTGCCTGATAATTCAGTCGTTATAATTGACGGTCTTGCCTTTGGTGTAATGGATGCAATTGCTCGGCAGCACAAAAACCGTTTGCGATTGATTGCACTTTGCCATCATCCACTCGCACTTGAATCCGGCTTACCTGAAAGACAACAACAAGCTTTGCAAGTTTCAGAAGCGCGGGCGTTAGCTGCTAGTGTAGCCGTGGTAGTGACCAGTAAAAACACAGCTCGTATACTTGCACAGGATTTTTCTGTCCCCCCTGATAAAATCACTCTCGCAATACCAGGCACAGATAAACAAACCTTTGCACTATGCGACGGCAAGCCGCCTGTGTTATTAACTGTTGCAACACTTACGCGGCGCAAAGCTCACGACGTTTTGATTGATGCGCTTGCGCAATTAAAACATTTGCCGTGGCAAGCGCGATTTGTCGGCGGTGAAAATTTTGATCGAGAGTGGACAAATTATTTGCGTGATAAAGTCGCCGTCAATGAGTTGGAAGATAGAATTAAATTTGTGGGTAATCTGGCAGATATTTCCAATGAATATTTGAATGCAGATATTTTTGTATTGCCGTCGCTGTTTGAAGGTTACGGTATGGCATTTGCGGAAGCCTTATCTTTCGGTCTACCAATTATTGCAGCGCGCGCCGGAGCAGTACCCGATCTGATTCCAGCAAGTGCAGGTATATTAGTTCCACCTGCGGATGTAAATGCGTTAGCAAATAGTCTGGCGCAACTCTTAACTTATTCAACTAAACGCACACAACTTCAGCTCGGTGCACAACGTGCTGCCAAAAATTTACCAACCTGGGCGGATGCAGCAGAAATTGTTTTAAAATTGATTCAACGAGTGCGCCATTAATGTTAAGTGCCTCTTAATTTAAAGTGAGTAGAGAATGACAGGTTTTCCAATTGCATGGCTCGATTTACGTGAACCAGCAGATATTAAAGCGCGCGATAAGTCGCTGGCAATTCAAGCCTTACAATGGCTGCAAAAAAATAATCCCAATCAAGGCAAAATTCTGGTGGATTTAGGTTCTGGCACAGGCTCAAGCTTGCGCGCACTTTCGAGTTTAAGTGCAGAAAATATTGTTTGGCGTTTAGTGGATAATGACGGTGATCTTTTGGATGAAGCGCTCCGTCGTCACGGAAAAGATTTGATTATTGAAGATTACGAAGCCGATTTAAATATTGTTAATGAGCTTCCACTGAGTGGCTCGCAATTGGTGACTGCATCTGCATTATTTGATTTAGCATCGCGCGAATTTGTGGATGAATTGAAAAATCGTCTCACTAAACAAAATACCGCGCTTTATACTGCGCTGAATTACGACGGCACAACTGAATGGATTCCTACGCATCCACTGGATGACAAAGTTCTCGATATATTTAATCGAGACCAAACCCGCGACAAAGGTCTTGGGCCAGCTTTGGGGCCAGAAGCAACTGATTATTTGCAAAGCGTTTTTCAATCTGCAGGGTATGAAGTTTTTATTGCAAGCAGCCCTTGGGAAATAACGCCCAAAGATCATGCTCTGGCGAATGAACTTATTCAAGGAATTGCTAATGCAGTAACAGAAAATATTGATAGTGTGGAGCTTGATGCCTGGAAAGAATTTCGTCTCGCTAACATTCATAACGGGAATTGCAGAGTAGGGCATCTCGATTTTCTTGCATTGCCTAAAGAAATAAATTGACAGAAATAGTTAAATAAATAATTAGCTCCACATTCATTTTTCTGTTTTATACTCATATGATTGTTCGGATGTAGTGAGAGAGTAAAGAAAGAGTAATGAAACAAAAAAATATTCTGATACTGATGGCGGATCAATTAAATCCGTCATATCTTGGCGCTTACGGCGATAAAATTAGTCAGTCTCCGAATATTGACGCGCTCGCTAAAAACGGTGTGGTTTTTGAATCTGCTTATTGCAACAGCCCGCTATGCGCGCCGTCACGCTACAGTTTTTTAACAGGGCAATTAGCATCGTCTATAGGTGCTTTCGATAACGCCGCTGAATTACCCGCAACAATTCCTACTTTCGCGCATTATTTGCGCGCCAGCGGTTATCGCACCATACTCGCAGGTAAAATGCATTTTTGTGGGCCCGAACAATTACATGGTTTTGAAGAGCGTCTCACGACGGATATTTACCCAGCTGATTTTGGTTGGGTGCCGGATTGGTCTCGCCCTCATGAACGTCTTGATTGGTACCACAATATGAGTTCAGTGATTGAGGCTGGACCTTGCGTGCGCACCAATCAGTTGGACTTCGACGATGAAGTTGTTTATTCAGTGCGGCAAAAATTATTTGATATAGCGCGTGAATCCGATGCGCGCCCGTTTTTAATGGTAGCGTCGCTTACCCATCCCCATGATCCTTTTGCGATTCCGCAAAAATATTGGGACAGATTTAAAAATATTGAAATTCCGTTACCAAAAATTTCACAAGAAAATGTTGCTGACGATCCGCATTCTGCGCGCATTCGCACCATGTGCAACATGCATGAAACACCAGTCTCAAAAGAACAAATTATTGCCGCACGCAGAGCCTACTATGGCGCAATTGCTTATGTAGATGATCAGTTCGGTGCGATTTTAAAAACGCTGGAAGAAACTGGCCGTGCGCAGGATACAACTATTATTGTATTTTCGGACCATGGTGAAATGCTGGGCGAGCGTGGCCTCTGGTACAAGATGAATTTTTTTGAAGGCGCTACTCGCGTGCCACTAATTATTTATTCACCCGATGAATTTACTCCTAAAAGAATTTCAGAATCTGTTTCATTGGTTGATATTTTGCCAACACTGATTGATTTGGCAGGCAACAAAATATCCTTACTCGAACCGATTGAAGGTAAGAGTTTGGTGCCGCAGCTTCAAGGCCAGTCGGGAAATGATTTTGTCATTGGTGAATATTGTGCGGAGGGCGCCCTTGCACCTATTGTAATGATTCGTCGCGATCATTATAAGTTTATTTATTCGCCTGCAGATCCTGCACAACTTTATGATCTCAAGGCAGATCCGCATGAGTTAAATAATCTTTTTTCCAATCCGGAATTTAATTCGCTCGTTTCTGAGTTTATGAATGAAATACATAAACGTTGGAATTTTGAAGCACTTACACATTCTGTTTTATTGAGTCAATCGAGAAGGTGTTTAATTCACAGCTCCGAACATATTGGTAAGGTGCGCCATTGGGATTATCAACCTTTTCAAGACGCCGCACATAGATACATGCGTAACCATATAAAGTTAGATGATTTGGAAGCGCGCGCACGTTTTCCACGAGTGGAGCCATTGTAAGTATGCCGGTAAATTATTGGTGGTTAGCGCTTGCGATTTTGAGTGAAATAATTGCAACAAGCGCACTCAAAGCAACAGATGGCTTTCAACATTGGAAGCCATCTATATTGGTTGTTATAGGCTACAGCCTCGCATTTTATTCACTTGCACAAGCGCTGCGAACAATTCCGGTGGGTGTTGCCTACGCCATTTGGTCCGGAGTAGGCATAGTCGTAGTGTCGCTAGTGGCACTCGTTCTATTTAAACAAAAACTATCGTTTATGGAATGCGTTGGCATTGCACTAATAGCTATCGGAGTTGTTGTGTTGCAAGTTTTTTCTAAAAATCATTGATAAATTATCAATAAAAAGTCATTGATAAAAAATCATCAAAAAGGCTTATCACCAACAACAGTCGCTCGATGCATAATACGTCGCTCGGGCAAATAATCCGCTACTGCGTAATGTTGAGTAATGCGGTTATCCCAGAATGCAATATCATTTACTTGCCAATTCCAGCGTATAGTAAATTCTGGTTGTGAGATGTGCTGAAATAAAAATGGCAATAGATGCGCATTTTCTTTATCAGAAAGTTCAATAATTCTGGTTGTAAATCCTTCGTTAACAAAAATCCCTTTTTTGCCAGTCACCGGATGTTTTCTAACAACAGGATGAATTACCGGCGGATGTTTAGCAACCGCGCGATCATAACGCTCTTTAAAAGCAGGATCATTTGCCCAGCGCGATGGAGGAAATGATTTACTTACCGAATGTTCTGCCGTCAAACTTTCCAGGAAAATTTGTAGCGGTTTAGATAGCCCATCAAAAGCTGCTGATGCGCTGGACCATAGTGTGTCACCACCAACGCTGGGCAATTGTTTTGCGGCCAAAATTCCACTCAAAGGTGGAGTTTGGCTAAAAGTTACATCCGTATGCCAATTATCATTATCCGGTAAAAAACCTTCGTGAGTATCAATCACCATAATCTCCGGCAGCTCGGGTAGCACTGGATAAATCGGATGAATATGAAGCTCACCAAATTTCGCAGCAAATGCGCATTGTTGTTGAGGCGTTATCGGTTGGTTACGAAAGAATAAAATTTGGTGCTCCAGCAAACCTGCTTCCAGCGCGTTAAATTCTTCAACCGTTATGTCTTGCGAAATATCCACGCCATTTACTATTGCGCCCAATGCCGCGGTAACTTTTTTAAATGTGATGCTCATAAAAACCTTATAAAAATGTATAAATTAATGAGTTTGACCGCGCCATGGCGCTAATTTTTTTTGTAAAACACGCAGACCAATTTCAATAATGTAGGCCACCAAAGCAATAATTAAAATACCGGCGATTACCAAGTCAGTGACTAGAAATTGCGATGCCGATTGAATCATAAATCCAATACCTTCCGTCGCAGCAACGAGCTCGGCTGCAACTAAAGTAGACCAACCAGCACCGAGGCCGATTCGAATACCCGTTAAAATATCTGGCAATGCGGATGGCAAAATCACATGACGGATAATTTGCCAGCGCGTTGCGCCTAGAGATTGAGCTACACGAATGCGAATAGGGTCTACATGTTTTACGCCCGCTGCGGTTGAAACAACAATAGGCGCAAATACGGCGAGATAAATCAATAAGACTTTTGATAATTCACCTATACCAAACCAAATAACAATCAGTGGAAGGTAAGCCAGCGGTGGAACAGGGCGATAAAATTCAATCAGCGGATCAAAAATGGCGCGCGCGACCGGATTGATTCCAATCGCAAGGCCCACAGGCACCGCAATTAAACTGGCGAGAATTACTGCAATAAAAATTCGCTGAATACTGGCCGAAAAATGCTGCCATAAGGTTGCATCTGCATAACCGTTTTGCGCGAGATCAATAAATTTTTGCAGAACAGCAAGTGGGCTTGGCAAATATAAAGGTTCAATAAAACCCAAAGATGTTATCAATGCCCATACCGCGATAATAATAATGACTGTAGCAGCGCTAATAAAAAAATTTGCATTACGCGTTTTGCCCAGCTGTTGAACCGTAGCATTTTCTGCAACGGGATTTGGCACCGTTTGGGTTTCGTTATTTAGAATATTCTCGGTCATCGGCTGCTTCTCTGCTGGTGAAAAAATGGCTTAGTACATATTCGCGAACTTCAATAAATTTCGGATCTGATTTAATTGATCGTGCACTTTCGCCATTTGCGAAACGGCCACCGAAATTCAATCGTAAACGTTCAACGATGCGCCCGGGGCGAGGTGTCATTAATATCAATTCGGTCGCGAGAAAAACGGCCTCTTCAATATCGTGCGTGACCAGTAATATTTCTTTTCCGGTTTTGTGCCATACCTTTAATATTAAAGCTTGTACTTGCTCTCGCGTGAAAGCGTCAAGCGCACCGAAGGGTTCATCCATTAAAAGAACTTGTGGGTCGGCCGCAAGCGCACGGGCAAGACTTGCACGTTGCTTCATGCCGCCGGAAAGTTCCCACACTTTGTGATACTCAAAACCTGCGAGATCAACCAGCGCAAGTACTTCTTTAGCGCGTCGTTCGCGCTCAGATTTTGCTATGCCTTGCAGCTCAAGACCCAAAGCAACATTATCAATAATATTTAGCCAGGGTAGGAGTGCATCTTGTTGAAACACCACGCCGCGATCAGAACCTGGGCCGGTAATTTGTTTACCATCAAGAGTGATCGTGCCTTTATGAGGCTGATTAAAACCGGCCACAAAATTTAGCAAAGATGTTTTACCACAGCCGGATGGCCCGACAAATACAGTGAAATCACCGGCACCTATTTCGATATTGATATTATCGAGAATTTGCGTTTTGTAGCTAGCGCTCACATTTTTTATTTGTAATCTACTCACAAGATTTCTCTTTTACGATGAACGAACGAATTAAAGCCCTAAAAATTTAGTCGTCGCGTAGCTGGAATAATCCGGTGCAACTACATCCAACTTGCCTTGCTCTTTCAAAAATTTTGCAGTGTCTACAATTGCCTGAATGTAACGCTTGCTTAGGATTTCCTGCTGTTGCTGGGCAGTTGGATATTGGTTGCCGGACAATAGCGTTGTGATGTCATTGGCTTTAGCGCCGGTAACGCGACCAATTTTTTGTAAATTTTCCTGACTGTAAGCGAAATTGCTCGGATTTGTTTTATAGATTGCAAAGAAATCAAATGTTGTTTTGCTAAAGCTATTTAGGAATGGGGCATTTTTTTCTGCAAATTGGTTTCGCACTACCCATACATCGTAAGTAGGTTGACCCCAGGTTGCGACCTCTGCAGAGCTGGTTAATACCTTTCCGGTTTCTTTAATGGCGCCGAGTGCTGGTTCCCAAACGTAGGCGGCCTGAATATCGCCACGTTTCCATGCCGCCGGAATTTCAGAGCCACGTAAATTAATAATTTTTACCTGACTGCGATCTATGCCCCAATGTTTAAGCGCGGCAAGCAAACTGTAATGCGAAGTAGACACGAAAGGTACGGCAATTGTTTTTCCAATTAAATCTTGCGGGCTATTAATGTTGCTTCCGTTTCTTACTATAAGCGCTTCGGATGTGCCAAGCTCTGCTGCAATTAAAAAAGTAGTAATGGGTAATTTTCTACTGCCAGCTGTAGCTACAATTGTTGAACCGACATTGCCGATATCTATATCGCCGGATGCAAGTGCGCGAATAACTTCCGCACCATTGTCAAAGCGACGCCACTCAATTTTTTGGCCAGAATTTTTTTCAAACAAACCATCGGCGAGGGCTACTTTGGATGGATCGATACCGGTTTGGTAACCAATTTTAACAGTCTGCGCACAAGCGCTAACTGACGCTAAAAATAGCCAGGAGAAAATTGCTGCGAAGGTTAAGGTTATTTTTTTCATAAAAATCACATTCTCAAAAGGCTAAAATATTAATATCGCTTCGCCAACTGACGAAGCGATATTTTTGCTTAAAGCAACTTGCAAAGATCTAGAAACTTGCGCTCAGTTTTACAAATGCTGTGCGTGGCGCACCTGCAAGAAGATTGTAAGCTTCGCCTCGAGGATCTACGGCTTCAGTTGGGTTATCTCCCAGCGCAAAATATTCTTTATCCAACAGATTATTTATACCTGCCTGCAAGCTCACTTGTTTTGCAAAGCCTGTGGTGGTCCATTCATAACCAGCGCCGACATCTACCAGCGTGTAACCGTCGACTGATTGATCATTAGTGAATGTGTAATAACGTTTCGCTAAATAATTAACACCAATATGCGCATTCAATGAGCCATCGTTATAACTCAGGTCAGAGTTGAAAATAGTTTTTGGTGAATCAACCACTTGTTTGCCTTCTGAATGGTAGGTCACATTATTAGTAGTGAAATCATCTTTATATTGCGCATTGTTGTAGCTGAAAGAGTTTGACCAGCTTACATTGTTGGCAATATTCCAATTCACAGAAAGCTCAACACCATTTGCTTCAACTTTACCAACGTTTGCCAGTACCGATGCATTTCCTGCAATCGCTGACCCTTGTTGTAAAGCGAGTAAGCGATTTTTGAAATCAATATGATAAACGGCAAGTGTTAAATCCACTGCGTTTTCATGCAAACGCCAACCTGCTTCAGAAGAAATTGATTGCTCAGGTTTGATGTTGTGTTTTACTGCGTCGAAGCCTTCTTGTGTGGTATCGAATGGCGATGTTCCACCTTTCACTACGCCGCGATAGGCGCGAATATTTTGCGAAATATTGGCGAAATATTCGTTGTTGTCATCTGCTTTAAAACTAAAACCAATTGCAGGCAAGAAAGATTTTTTAGCAGTCAGCGAACCATGTAAATTTGCATCAGGCGCTGTGTCAGCCAAAGTTTTAATTTCAGTTTTTGTGTCAGGAGATTTAAAACCTAGATTCACACTTAAACGATCTGTAACTTGAATCGTGTCCTGAATATGAAATTGCAAAGTATCAGTGTTAAATTCATAGTTCCAACGCGTTGCGAATGGATTTGATGGACGCTTGTAGGGCGATGACGGGCCATTATCCTGTGAATAAAAACGCATTGCATGGCCGAATTCATTTGTTTCGTACCACAACCCAACATTAATTTTGTGGTTGTCGAGATTAAAATTTAATCCGCTGACAATACCTGAACGATCAATATCAAATTCAAGTGTGCGAAGTGAAATAGGGAAGCCGCCAGGTGACGCGCGGTAAGGTGTCCACCAGGTACCTGTACCGGTTTGTTCGTGATGATATACAGTAGTTTTTAGCGATACATTATCACTAAGCGCATTATCTAAAGTTACACCAATCAATGTATCTTCACGTAAACCTGAACCGTTGTAATAGGCATCGTCTTGCGTAGTAATATTTCCCACCGGCACGCTTATGGCTACCTGTTTTGCTAATTCCCAATTAGGTGCAAAATAATCCCAGTCGTATCCCAAGCGCGCTACGGTGGATTTGGATAAATCCATATAATCCGCTTCGCGACGATCAGAATAGTTTGCAAAAACACTCAGTTTTGCAGATTCAAAATCGTGCGTTAATTTTGAGTTGAATTGTTTCAAGGTTTGCTCGCCTTCACCTTTCCATTTGTCCGTACTTTGATCGGTCACACTTAAATAAATTTTTGTGCCTGAACCGAATTCGCCGCTGTCGAAACGAGCAAAAGTTCTGCGTGAATTATTTTGACCGAAAGTTTGGTCAAGACGAAAGCCTTGCTCATCGCTTGGGTTCAAGGTGTAAAATTCAATCGCACCGCCAAGATTACTGGTAGATGCAGTACCTAACGCGCCTGTGCCTTGCGCTACGGCAACACGACCAATATTTTCAGTAGAAATCGCACGAGAAATATGTAAGCCGTTGTAGTTTCGGTAACTCATATCACCCAGCGGCACGCCGTCCAGCGTGAAACCTAATTGGTTTTGGTTGAATCCGCGAATACTAATGCGGCTTCCCCATTCATATGCACCGTAAGTGTCCGCCGAATTAAAATTCACGCCGGGTAATTTACTTAATACTTTTAATGGGCTTGCACCTGGAACAGCTGCAGCAATGTCGGCTTGACCAATTTCTGAAACTTGTCGGGTTTCACCACGTCCAAAAACGATTACTTCTTCTGCGGCTTCAATTTCTGCGAGTTCTGCAAATGCGTATGAAGACGTTAAGCTGCTAATGATTAAAAACAATGGCAGTTTTTTTAATTTTTGTTTCATGACTAACCTTATAAAATCTTTCAGTTGATAGTGGCACGAAAGATATTAAAATGATTTTTCTTAGTCCAATTACATTTCGTTCTGAGCTAATGCCTTTTTTTCAACACTAAAAGGTAGAGGTACGACACATCTAGGCGGTTGTTGATTTAAGGTAAATATTTGTTGATAAATAAACATTTGTAGCAATTTTCTAAATGTTTATTGGCTAATATCGAGATTTATCACTCTTTGTTCTGATTTGTAATCAAATGTAAATTCTGTTTTTTTATTTAAGATTTTTAATATCCCGTATAAGTATTTTTGTGTATAAATCGCGATAATTTTTTTGATGTTTAAAGAGTAGATTTATAATGGTTAACGATACGGTTAAAAAAAGATCAATTGATGTAACAAAATATTGTTTACCCTTGATAAGCGGCGTTGTTTTTTTACTGTTGTTTTGGTTGGTTGCAAGCTTTATTTATCGTGATACAAGTCTGCTCAGTCATTGGAGCTGTTTGGGATTTTTAATAGGCTTTGCGAATGGTTTTGCTTTGCGCGCGTTACAAGTTCGCTTTAGATTACCGCACGCAACTCATAAGACATTCTTTTTCGCCGCCATTCTAGTGACAGAGTTTGCGCTTGGTCTATTATTGATTGGCCCTTACATTTGGATTCAATTGCGTTTTATTCCTACCTCCAATATTCATTCGATATGTTGCGAAACACCGTTGGAATATGGTGCGGAAAATTTTGAGCGCATGAACTTAAAAATAAAAGATGGTGCAAGCATTGCGGGTTGGTACGTAAAGCCTAGGTCTCAGTCGGGCAAAGTTATTATTTTAATTCATGGATATGGCTATGACAGGCGTGGAACGGATTTTCAAACGCGTATTTTAATTGATGCGGGTTATGGTGTGCTGTTGTATGACCTGCGTGATCACGGTGAATCGGAATCCAATAGTTCGCTGAATAGTTTTAACCGCATGCAGGTTTACGCGGGTGATTTGTTGGAGGTTGTTAATTATCTCAAACACAAACCAGAGGTTAAGCAAATGGGTGTGGTTGGTATTTCACTCGGTGCTTTTGCCACGCTTAATTCATCGCCAGAAACACTTAACAGTTTCACTGCGTTGTGGCTGGATGGTTTGCGTTTTGAAAATTTCGGAGCGCAGCTTCCTGCTGATACTCCTAACGCATTTTTAAAGCGGATTTTTGATCAACAAACTCGGTGGCTCGCAAGTTTACAGACAGATAAACCTATAACAGCTGCGCCACCAACATTTGCGCAAATTATTCCCACCATTACGCATCCCAAATTAATGCTGGTATCAAGCGGTTTGGATGAAAGCGAGCGCAGCACCAACGAAAAACTTATCCCTTTGCTCGGTAAAAATAAAGAGTTATGGATTATCGAAAATGCCTGGCACATTGGAGGAAGATTTGATGCGCCTGATGAATACCGCGAAAAATTGCTAGGGTTTTTTGCGGCGGCTTTTAAACAACAATAATATTTATTTCATCAATCAGCTTTTGAAAACGTTTCGATCAAACGCGGCCGCAGTTCATCCATTCGCCAGACCGGAGCGTCGTGTGCAGGGAGCATCCCATCGGTCCATTTCCAGTCGGCAACGCTCTCTAAAATCTTGGGGTCGCGTGCAATTAAATGAACCAATACATCACGGTTGTCGCTATCGCCAGTCACTAAAGGCGCAGGTTGATGATCGCCAAACGCGAGAATGACTAAATTGTCATCTCCATAAGCCACTGCATAAGACACCAAATCAGCCAATGCGTATTCAATAGATTTACGAAATTGCGTGCGAATGCGGCCGGTATCCTGCCATACATATTCCGCGCTATCACCTGCGATGGCCTGGCTGTTAAAAATACTTCCGTCGCCCACATTATTCCAATCAATTAAAGAAGGAATTGGCGTCCAGGGTGCGTGTGATGAAATCAAAGCCATCTCTGCCATTACAGGTGTGTGGCCCGGCTTGCGCTCCAATTGTTGAAATGCTGAAAGCGTGTATTGGTCCGGCATGGTGACCCAACTAAACGGTAAACCTTTGTAGCCCAAATTATTCGCGGTGTAGATGTGCTCGTATCCGAAATAATCACCTTCAGGCCAGCCTGCGGTAATGGCTGGCATAACAGCAACGGTTCGCCAGCCTGAATTTCTAAATAAACGATTTAGGCTCGGGCGCTGGCTCATGACCAAGCTGTCGTAACGTTCCTGTCCGTTGATCCACAATCCTGAGAGCGCAGTGCCGTGTGCAAGCCAGCTCAATCCGCCGAGCGTTGATGAAGACAGGAAAGCACTGCGAGCGCCCAAGCCGTTCGCTGCTAAATCCTCGCTACCTTTTTGCAATACCGGGCGAACGTGTTGCGCGAATTCTGGTTGGTCTAATACCGTGCGACCGTAGGATTCAATAAATACGACGAGCACATCTTTGCCTTTTAATTTGTTGAATAATTTGTCGGCAGGTGTGTTGGCAAGTACATGGTCGACTTCGAGTTCCTGTTTGAAGATTTTAAGTTCAGCGTAACTGTAATAGGTGGAGCTGATGTGGTCAGCGAGTTGATCGTAAAAACTTCGTGCGGCTCCCGGCACTTCGGTAATTGTCATTGCCAACCAAATTACAAACCCTGTCAATAAAACGGCTACAGATTTTCTGGGTGCAAGGTGTACTAGTTTTTGTGCTCTACGCATCAACCAAAAACAAAGGGCGATTATTCCTATTGTTGCTGCAATAAGTAGAAGCGCTACCAGCACCGCTCGCATATGGCCCAAAGCACCAGTAAGTAAATTCATGCCGTTAGCAATAAAGAAGGAGTCCAATACGGGATTGAATGGACGAGCAAAAATTTTGAAAACCGCTATATCGGCTATTTTTAAAACAATCCCTACTGCCAAAATAATTGCGGCGAGAATTCGAAAACTATTTCCCGCGCGCCCTGGAAGAAGCAATCCCAAGCCCAGTATTAAAAGTTCGATCGGCAACGCAACAAATATGCGCCATGCAAAATCGTTAAGGTCGTTAGGTGCAATTAGCACGACAGCGATTAATAAAATGGCAAAAAGGTTTAGCAGCTGCGAAGTCCGACGATTAAGGTTCATTGGTGTGCCAATCAATAAAGAGGTCGCGGATTATAACCGCGCTAAATTGGGCGTCTAGGTGTTCAAAAAGAAATTGAGCCCATCTTCATAAAATGATTCATAACCAGCAGTAGTGTTGCGCAAGTGATGGATACGAATCATTTAGCGTTTTGATCAGATGGCTAGAGTGCTTGATATACAAGAAAAATCGGCAGATTGAATGTTTTTCTGACTGGCACAAATGTTGCGATGCCCGATCGGTAATGACAATAACTCAAAAATCAGATTGATAATCGATATGGCCACTTCCCCTAAATCCGATCATGAAGAATTAAACCACTACCGTAAACAAGTTGGGCTGCGAATAGTTCTGGCGGTCGTTGGTGGTTATATTTTGACGAATTTACTCAGTGTTTTTTTAAGTTATTCGCTGCCGCTTTCCAAAAGTGATTCTGTAGTCACTACGAGCCTGTTGAGTTTTGCAATTTATACCAGCCTTATTGTGTGGATATTTTCAGTTAAAAGCCTGCGCCATGTGTGGTGGGGATTAGCGGTCCCTGGAGTTGTTCTGGGAGTTCTTAATTTATCGATTGAAATGGTGCGTGGTGGGCTATGAAAAACGGCTTTCGGCAATCTATGGCGTGGCTCCATACCTGGACTGGTTTGGTCGTGGGATGGGTTTTATTTTTTGTATTTGTTACCGGCAATCTTGGCCGTTTTGATACCGAAATTGATCGCTGGATGAAACCAGAGATTGCAAAGGAAACTGCTTCGCTCACGCAAGCCGTTGGTGCGGCTCAAGAGCGGCTTCAGCAACGCGCTGCTAATGCAGAGACCTGGACAATTTGGCCTGCGACCAATCGCGATTATCCAAATCTGCGTATCCGTTGGGAAACTCAACCAATGGAAAAAGCGAAAGGCTCATCAAAGCAACTAGACGAACGTGAACGTCGGGTAGAAGAAACACTTAACCCTGAAACTGCTAAACCTGTTGAAGCTCGCGCGACTGGCGGCGGGCAATTGCTCTACAAAATGCATTACGCGTTGCATTATTTGCCGCGCAATGTGACTGATTGGTTAATTGGAATCTGCAGCATGTTTATGCTGGTCGCGATTATTAGCGGCGTTGTAACTCACAAGAAAATTTTTGCAGATTTTTTCACCTTTCGTCCCAATAAAGGCCAGCGCTCGTGGCTTGATCTTCACGCGTTTCTTGCAACGATCACTCTGCCATTTTTCTTGATGATTACTTACAGCGGCTTACTGTTTTTTGTATTCACGTTATTTCCATATCCGCTCAGTTCGCAATATGGTGAGGGTAGGGATGCACGCGAAACATTTAATAATGAATTAAATGAGCGTGAGTTTTCTGCGCACGCGTCAGGTACTCAAGCTTCGCTTGCATCACTCACTGCATTGGCTGCAGTTGCAGAGTCGCGCTGGGGTGTAAATCAGATACGGGTTATTGAAGTCAGTAATCCTAATGACGCTAATGCGAGAGTGCGTTTTACACATTTGCTGGATTCAACATCGCGTAGTTCTGAAGAGTTGGTATTTGACGGCGTATCCGGCAATTTGCTGGGTGAGAGAGCTGCAGAAGGTTCCAACTCGCGCGGTTTCTACGATCACTTGTTAGGTCTACACCGAGGTCTATTCGGCAGCTGGGTTTTGCGCTGGCTTTACTTTTTGTCGGGCCTTGCCGGTGCAATTATTATTGCTTCAGGTCTTGTTCTCTGGGTTGTTAAACGTAACCCAAAACAACTTAAGCAAGCGAATGGTCCAGACTTTGGTCATCGTCTGGTTCAAGTGTTAAATGTAGGAACTATCGCCGGTTTACCCGTTGCTATTGCAGCGTATTTTTTAGCGAACCGTTTGCTCCCTATTGGAATTTCCGGTCGTGTTGATTGGGAAGTCAATAGTTTATTTATTGTGTGGTTAGCTGCATTGCTTTATCCACTTGCTCGCCCCCTTAATCGCGCATGGATTGAATTATTTTGGGCGGCAGCAGTTGCATTTGTGTTGATACCTTTTGTAAATGCATTTACTACCGAACGCGGTTTTATTAGCAGTGTTCAAGCGCAGGACTGGATTTTCATCAGCTTTGACTTGGTCGCAATCACCACAGGATTATTATTTGCCTATGGAGCAATTAAATTAACTCGCCGTGAGAATGCTGAAGCGCTTGCCAAACCTCATCGTCGTGATCGTAAACCAGTTTCGCAAACACCAGATGTGCAATCTCCTGATATAGAGGTTGCTTAAGATGCTGCTCAGTTTTCTATTGGCTTATTTTGGTTTTGCTGCTTTGAGTCTTTCTAAAAACCGTCATTTCCAACAAGTGTGGCCAGGTCAAAAATTGCTGGACACAACAGCAAAAATTTTGCCGACACTTGGTTGGACACTGCTGGTATTGAGTAGCCTTTTTATATTTCAAGGCCCAAAAGTCAGCATAGCGATTACAGAATTTTTAGGTATTTTAACCATATGCGCATTGCTATTAATTTTACAGTTTGCATATTTTCCACAGAGTGTCGCCGGTATTGCATTGATTAATTCTGTAAGAAAAAATATTGCGTCAACTAAAAGTAATCATCAAAAAAATTGACGGTTGTGGATACCGATTAAGAATTTAATTCTTATATTGTTATCGGTTAAATTTACAGCGTTGCACTTTATATTCGCTAGAGGAGTTTTTTTTGGACAATCAGCACCAACAAAAAAATACGAGAAGACTTGGCTTGGGGAAAATAATTTTTCTGGCTTTGCTACCCTTAATATTAACCGTTCCCCAAACGTTTGCCGCAAAAAAAGGTGATATCCCTAGGCTCGCGAATGGTAAACCGGATTTTTCAGGCATTTGGCAATCTACAAGCGCTGCTGATTATGATTTGGAGCCGCACTCTAATCGTAAAGACGCGCCGCCCGGCGCTGGAATTGTCGAAGGCTCTTACATACCTTATCTACCCAAAGCGCTTGAACAGAAAAAAAAGAATTTTGAAGCACGCAATACCGCTGACCCTGCGCTAAAAGGTTTTACCTTGGGTGTGCCACGCGGAATTTATTATCCTGAACCTTTTCAAATTTTTCAGCGTGAAAAAGATATTTTTCTTGTCCACCAATTTGGTCACTCGGTTCGCACTATTTACACCAATGGTACAGAACATCCACAAGACCCTTATGATTGGTGGCTGGGAGATTCACGAGGTCGTTGGGAAAAAGATACCTTGGTTGTGGATGTAAAACATTTTAATGATTTAACATGGCTGGACCGCGCCGGAAACTTTCATAGTGATGCGCTCCATGTTATCGAGAAGTGGACTTTTCTGGATGAAAATACCATCGACTATAAAGCAACTATTGAGGATCCAAATGTTTTCAGTCGTCCCTGGAATATTAGTGTGATTTTACATCGCCACCGCGAACCTAATTTTCAATTAATTGAAGATTACCGATTCACGCTGGATTACGATAAATATTATCCACCGACGCCTGCGAAAAAATAGCTGAGTTCGAGACATTTATGAAACAAAAAAATATTCATAGCAAAAATTCTATTTACGGGCTTTTTATTATTTTATTAAGCTTCTCGACCAATTCGTTTGCGCAGGGCGGCGGGATTCAACAGGAAAAAGAATTTCCGGCGATAGAATCTGGAAAATGGACTGGTGCTAAAGTCGCGGGCGGCCAACCTGATATTTCTGGCCATTGGTCAAACACTATTGCTAACCACAATAATTTTACCGATCCCCAAGGCGGTATTCCCAACGATCCAAACCCTCGCAATATTGATAAGAAACCGCGTAACACGAGAGCACCAAGTCGCGTTAGTGACCCTGCAGATGGGCAAGTTCCATTTCAGCCGTGGGCACTAGAAAAAGTTAAAGAGTTTCAGGTGAAATTTCATAATCCGGTAGAGCAAGAATTTGTAGAACCTCTTGCACGTTGCGCGCCTGCAGGCATTCCAAAATCTTTATATTGGCATGGTTATGAAATTAGCCAATATCCAGGCTATGTGCTTTTCCAATTTAATTCGGGTACACGAATTATTCATTTGGATGGTAAGCCGCATTTACCTGCAAATATAAAATTATGGAACGGTGACTCTCGCGGTCATTGGGAAGGAAATACTTTGGTGGTTGATGTAGATAATCAAAACGGCAAAGCATTGTTTGGAAGATCAGGCGAGTTTATTAGCGAGAATGGGAAAATCCAGGAGCGTTATATTTTTAGTAACGATGGCAAACGTTACAACTATGTCGCTACTTTTACCGATCCAACTGTTTACACGCGCCCATTTACCGTTACTATTCCTGCGAAAAGATGGACCGAAAAAGATGAAGCAAATGGATGGCACTTTGAAGTTGAGCGTTCAAACTATAAAGGCAAAGAAGTTTATTTAGACAATTTCGAACGCATTTGTGCTGAAAACAATGAAGGCTTCGGGATGGGTTCTTCAACTACGCCAAAGAAATAATTTTTGAAATTGATGCTCCGTCTATAATCCGAGGCGGGGCATCAATCGCGAATCTCTAACAAAATATCTGCTATCCCAGTTTACTTTTCATGTCTCACTATATTCTTCACATCCGCTTTATTTGATTTGCTCACGCTTCACTCATTGCGTTGTCAACAATTAAGTTGACGTTTAAATATAAACTCATCATCGCTAATCTCTCATTTCTTCGCATTAATTTCTTATAGGTTATACTTGCCATCAACAATGATTGCTTAGAGTAGTTACCGCTGATTCGCTAACTCAATATTCGCTCCGTTGAATAGCAATAATAATTAGGACCCGAGATGCAAAAGTTTATAGCTTTGCTACTATTTTTTTTCATCAGCACCATAGCAAACGCAGCTGATGAATCTAATACCAATATTATTTTTCTGGTAGGCGATGGTATGGGAATCGCTTACACCGCAGCTTACCGCTTAACGCAAGATGATCCGTCTACTCCCGAAGTTGACAGCACTATCTTCGATGAAATGTTAGTGGGCATGGCCTCCACTTATTCCGATGATCACTCCCTCGTTACCGATTCGGCAGCTGCTGCCACTGCATTAGCCTGTGGTGTTAAAACATTTAATGGTGCCATAGGTGTAGATTCTCGCCATCAACCCGTTGCGAGTATTTTGGATAAAGCGAAGCAGCTGGGTTATCTCACTGGGATTGCGGTTACATCGCAGGTTAATCACGCGACACCGGCGGCTTTTGTTGCACATGCAGATAGCCGTCAAAGCTACGATAAAATTGCAGATCAATACGTAGATTTGCGCATTAACGGCAACCCCAAAGTTGATTTAATTTTGGGCGGTGGTCAGGAACATTTTATTCGTAAAGATCGCAATCTCGTTAAAGAATTTCGCGCCTTAGGCTACAGCTACGAATCAACGATTAAAAATCTTTCCAAAATAAAACAGTTACCCGCAATTGGATTGTTTGCCGCTCTGGGTATGGAGCCCGCGCTTGGTAGCACTAATCCCTTACGTCTTTCAGAAATGACTGAAAAAGCGTTAACGTTATTTCAAGACACTACAAAAAAATCATCTTCCCCCAAACCATTTTTTCTATTGCTTGAGGCCAGCCAAATTGATTGGTGCGGCCACTCTAATGATATCGCCTGTGCGATGGGCGAGATGCATGACATGGCTGTCACTATGAAAATTATTAAACAATTTATTGAAAAAAATCCTAACACTATTTTTGTTGCCACTGCGGATCACTCAACGGGTGGTTTGTCTCTTGGTGCAAAAGGTCAGTATCAATGGGGCGCAACAACCGTTAAAAATATCAAAGCTACGGCTCCGAATATCGCCCGACAGCTATTAGCCAATAAAACTAACTGGCGCAATGTGTGGCAGCTCTTAACGCAAATTAAATTAGCAGATGACGAACAAAAAACACTGGACTCTTTTATTAATCAAGCCGATGAAAATACTAACGACGTCAATATCGGTCAGCTGACTACACAAGTGCTGGTCTATATCGACAAATACACCGCAACAGGGTGGACTACTAAAGGTCACACCGGTGAAGACGTTCAAATTTTCAGCTACGGCAAAGGCAAACAAAATTTTGCAGGCGCTATGGATAACACCGACATCGCTAAAAAGCTGATGGCTTATCTAAAGCCTTGAAGCGAAAAAGTTACTCAATAGCTATTTAAAAAATTCGTACGTGAAAATGTTTTTTCAACGAACGGATGCGGATAAAACTAGCCCTATCATTTCACCTAGGGATCATATTAAAGCTCACAAGCTCACAAGCTCACAAGCTCACAAGCTCTCGAATCTCCTTTCCCCAATATCTACTCCTAAATCGATGAGGTCCAAGAAAGCACTTTACAAGTGCGTAATGAGTCACTATATTTGAATCATTGTGATATCTAAAAGATATCATTATTTCGTAAATTAAAGGAGAAATCTAATGAACCAAGAAGTTGAAGCGTCCACAGGCTCGGGGTACTTATTGCTGGTTGTGCTTTTTGTGGCTCAGTTGGGGGCGATTGCAGGCGCCATATTTCTTGCGCCGGTACTTAAAGTCGTTGCCATAGTGATGGGAATAGTTGTGTTTGTATGTTGGTGGGGGTTTTATTTAGTTAACCCAAATCAAGGTAAAGTGCTGCAGCTTTTTGGGCGTTATGTAGGTACAGATCGTAATAATGGCCTGCGTTGGGCAAATCCTTTTTACAGCAAACAAGCTGTGAGTTTGCGGGTGCGTAACTTTGAAAGTGGTCGGCTTAAGGTGAATGACGCTAATGGAAATCCCATTGAAATTGCTGCCATTATTGTGTGGCGAGTGGTGGATACCGCTGAGGCAGTGTTTGAAGTCGATAACTATGAAAATTATGTGACCATTCAAAGCGAATCTGCATTGCGAAATTTGGCCACGAGTTATCCCTACGAACACGATAAAGAAGACGAGCGTCTTTCGTTGCGCAGTGACTCCAATGCAATAGCGAAAAAACTCTTAACAGAAGTACAAGACCGATTACAAAAAGCCGGTGTAGAAGTGATGGAGACGCGTTTAAGTCATTTGGCTTATTCACCCGAAATTGCACAGGCTATGTTGCAACGTCAGCAGGCAAGTGCCGTATTGGCCGCACGTAGAATTATTGTGCAAGGGGCAGTAGGTATGGTTGCTGATGCGCTTGAACAATTGCAAGAGCAGGGCACTATTGAGCTTGATGCTGAGCGTAAGGCAGCAATGGTAAGTAATTTGCTCGTTGTGTTGTGTGGTGACAATGTAAAGCCTGTAATTAATGCCGGGTCCATTTATTAAAAAATTAAATTAACTGTTCGCCACATAAAAGCAGCAGTTAATAATTTTGATCATTCGAGAAAAAACAGTGTCTAAAAAAGCATATCCACTACGCATTAACGAACAAGTGTTGGCAGCATTGCAGCGTTGGGCGGATGATGATTTGCGCAGTTTAAACGCGCAAATTGAATATATTTTGCGTGATGCGCTTGTGAAAAGTGGGCGAGTAAAATTGGTACAAAAAGTAGTAACAGATGTCGAGCAGATTGATGGCAACCTTGAAAACGACAGTGATGATAATCTTTCACAATAATGGAGTTGGTGATGCGCTGGGAATATAAAACGGTAAAGGTAAAACGAAGGTTTTTGACCGGGGCTATTGATATTGAAGAATTTCAAACGCAATTAAATGATCTTGGGCGAGACGGTTGGGAATTCGTTACGATAAATCAATATCAAGGGCACGGCGTAGTTGCAGTGCTAAAACGATCTCTTAAATAAAAATGCAGCCTCAGCTGCATTTTTATTTAAGATTATATTTTCCAACAATATTTATAGAAAATACTCTGGATGCTTTTGCGGTATAACTTTTAAAACATTGTAAACATCTTTCAAATGCACGCTCATAGCTTTAGCGGCTTTTTCTGGAGCACCAGATTTAATAGCTTTAATAATCGCTGTATGTTGCGCCAGGATACGTTTAAATTGATCTTGTTCTTGCAAGCTTAAACAGCGCACGCGATCCATATGAGCTTTTTCTGCTTCAATAATCTGCGCAACTCGTGAGAATCTGGTGTGGTTTGCTAGCACCTTATGAAAATGGTCATCCAATTTTTGAAACGCGAGAGGATCATTATCATCTGCTGCAGCTTTCTGCTCTACAATAATTTTCCCTGCTTCAATAATAATGTCTTCCGTTATATTTTCGGCAAGAAAAGATACAACAGACACTTCAATGGCTTCACGAATAAAACGAGATTCTAAAATTTTGTCCATACTGAATTTAGTAACGTAAGTACCTCGTTGAGGTAGAACTTCTACAAAACCAATATTTGACAATTGAATAAGTGCTTCTCGAACGGGTGTGCGGCTAACGCCGAATTGGGCTGCAAGTGACGTTTCTGAAATCATTTGCCCGGGCGACAAATCCATACTGATGATGGCATCGCGCACAAAACCAAATATTTGAATAACAGTTGGGCGATCAAAAGATAAATCTTTAGCATCGGCTCGTAAGTTAATGATTGATTGCTTGGCCATGCATATCTCCATGTGCTCAGGGGCTTAAATCACGCCTTGGCGAATAAGGCAATGGTAGGATTTACCACGATTTCTACCATGTTGTATTTATTTGATGCTAATAGTTTGGCCTCAAAAAGTATACAGTTCAAGGCTTGGCGATTGACAGAACGCTTAAAACAATCCATTAACAAACATCAAAAACAATCACGCAAAGAGCACCGTGAATGCTTCAGATACATGATTGTTTTTTGAGCGAGTTTTGTAAAAATTAATGTCGCCGTACGCTCTAGCCATTTATGTCGACCATTGCGATAAGAGTTGCGATACGTGATTATTTATTAAGTAAATTTAGTGGCACGTTAAGTTCGGTAAAAAATTAGATAAAAAATCGGTGAGTGGACTAGTATACAACCGAGGGTTCTTCTTTTTACATCACTCCGGAAAGCCTCATTTTTAGCCCCTTTATTGGGGCCTTTTTATGTCTGCTGTTTGTACTGTTTTAATAAAATCTGAAGTGGATGAGGTAGCGTCACTTTATCTATTCGTTTGGTTTGACTGCGGCAAGAATAACCCGTCGCCGTTAATTTGCCGGCGTTTACAGGGTTATTAATCACTGCGCTCCATGACAATTGATAAATCTTTTTGGATGTATCTACATTTGCCGCTTCATGTCCATAAGTACCGGACATTCCACAGCAGCCGGTTTCAATGACTCTCAACGTTTGGCCAAGTTGCGAAAAGACTGTTTGCCAATCTTTCACCGAGCTAACCGCATTCGTTTTTTCGGTGCAATGTGCAAGTAATAAATAATCGCCTGCGTGAAAATTGTCTTTACTGTTAGTCAGCAATTCTTTTTGCGATACGAGCCATTCTTGAATTAATTGCACGTTGGGTGCATTTGTTCCTAATACTTTTTGATATTCGCCACGGTAGGCTAATGTCATCGCAGGGTCTAAACCTATCAGTGGGATTCCGGAAGAGGCCAGACCGTTCAATAAAGTTGCATTAGCATCGGCAGCTTTCGCAAATGCTTTTAAAAAGCCATGAACTTGTAGAGGTTTTCCGTTTGGTTTAAACGGAGCGACTAAGGGTGTAAAACCTAAGGCTTGTAATGCTTTTAATGAATCTAAAACAACAGGAGTTTCAAAATAACTGGTGAACGCATCCTGCACAAAAATAACTGCTTTAGATTTTTTTGCTGGACTTAAATGCGCAATATTTTCAAGCGTTGCCCATTCAATACCTAAGTTGTTTAACGACGTTTGTAGATTAATGCCAGTGAGCAG
>Ga0247739_10000132_pt1 | contig 24521 bp, 14 predicted proteins | sample UWRJL058202B2_FD_180943 | JGI IMG/M metagenome (GOLD analysis project Ga0247739, IMG submission 180943) | Plant litter microbial communities from Arlington Agricultural Research Station in Wisconsin, United States - UWRJ-L058-202B-2 | ecosystem: Environmental > Terrestrial > Plant litter >...
CTGTTTCAAGGCAGTTCGGTGGAACAGGCAGCGCTGCTTAACCGCATCCAAAAAATGGCGCAAACACCCATCATGGTTTGTGTGGATGGTGAATGGGGATTGGGCATGCGCTTTTCTGATGTACGGAATTTCCCATTTCAACTGACCATGGGTGCTGTGCAAGATGCTGAAGTGGTGTACCAAGTAGGCAAGGCCATAGGCGACCAATGCAGGCGGATTGGTATCCATGTTAACTATGCGCCTTCGGTAGATATAAATAATAATCCTAATAATCCGGTAATCGGTGTTCGTAGTTTTGGAGAGGATAAATACAAAGTAGGCTTATTTGGCAGCCGCATTATGCAAGGCATGCAAGACATGGGCGTGATGGCCTGTGCCAAACATTTTCCCGGCCATGGAGATGTGGATGTGGACAGTCATTACGACCTTCCAGTTATCAATAAAACACGTGGACAATTAGATTCTTTAGAGCTTTATCCGTTCCGGGAAATTTTTAGCAAGGGCATTGGAAGTGTAATGGTGGCGCACCTTTCCATTCCTGCCATTGATAGCACGCCCAATAAACCAACGTCTATTTCGTACAACAACATTACCAACTTGATGCGGAACGAACTTGGGTACAAGGGCCTAACTTTTACGGATGCACTAGAAATGCAGGGCGTTAAAAAATACTACCCCGATGGTGAGGCAAGTGTACAAAGCATTATTGCGGGCAACGATATGTTATGCTTGCCGGGCAGCGTACCCATCAGCATACAAAAAATAAAAGCAGCCATAGCAGATGGCAGGTTAAGTTGGGATAATGTAAATGAAAAATGCAATAGAGTTTTATTAGCTAAATATGAATATGTAGTAGGCAAAACAGGAACCATAGATGATGCAAATATTGCGACGGATTTAAATAAAAATATTGATACATTAAGAAGGTTAGTGGCTGAAAACGCACTGACCGTTTTGCGTTTAAATGATGATTATTTGCCTTTGCCGATGAAGCCAAAACCAGTATTGGTAAAACAAGTAAGTCCTAAGTCTAAAAAAGCAAAAGAGCCTGTGAAGGCCGCTTCGAATATAATGTATGTCGCCATTGGATCAGATGGTAAAAATGCCTTTGGCAATGTTTTAAAAACACAATTTGGAGCAGATGTGTATGGCTTGCCTTTTAGCGATACCAACATGTGGAAGAACATAGGACTGGGAGTAGCAGGTTTGGATAGCGAAAAAAATAATATTGAAAAAAGCAATCAACAACGATTGATTATCGGGTTGCATGGTATAAATAGGAATCCAAGAAATAATTTCGGTATTCCTGATAAGGCCGTTGCATTCGTAAAGGCGGCCGAAAAGCGACATCCTAATACATTGGTACTGTTGTTTGGTAATTGCTACTCTGCCAAGAACTTCTGCGAAAGCAAAAATTTAGTGGTTTGTTATGAAGATGATTCTGTTTTTCAAACTGCGGCAGCTGATTGGATTGCGGGAGCGTATAACGCCAAAGGAACATTGCCCGTAACGGTTTGTCCAGAATTTAAATTTGGTAGCGGCATTGTTAAGCGAAATGAATTATTAAGAGATAACCCTATTAATTTGGGATTGCCAGGTGCTAGTAAAATGGCTTGGCAAATTGATTCTATTGCGAACGATGCTATAAAAAAAGGTGCGACACCTGGATGCACGGTAACGGTTTTAAAGAAAGGCAAATTGGCTTTTCAAAAAGCTTATGGATACCAAAATTATGATAGTATAATTCCTGTAACTAATAATACCATTTACGATTTAGCAAGCGTTACCAAGATATCTGCCACCAATGTGAGCGTCATGAAATTGTGGGAAGAGGGTAAACTGGACCTTAAAAAAAAGATAAGTGATTATTTGCCTTGGTTAAAGGGAAGCAATAAAGAAAATTTGTTGGTAGAAAACTTGCTGTTGCACCAGGCAGGGATGGTGTCGTTTATTCCATTTTATAGAGAGGTTACAGGCAAGGATGGAAAGCCCAACCCAGCGTGGTTTGCAGCAGACAAAACCAACGAATTTGATGTGCCTGTAGCAGATGCCCTGTATATGAAAGAAGCTTGGGTGGATACGATGTATAGCCGCATAAAAACCAGTGCTGTGAATACAAAAGAGATGAAATACATATATAGCGACAATGATTTTATACTGATGGGTGATATTGTAGCCGCCATCAGTGGCATGTCGCTAGATAAATATGTAAAAGAAACATTTTATAATCCGCTAGGCATGGTTACTACAGGGTTTAAACCTTTTGAACATTTTGCCAATAGCGAAGTGGCACCGACGGAAAGGGAGAAGCAGTTTCGCCTGCAAGAATTGCATGGCTATGTGCACGACCCAGGCGCTGCAATGTTTGGCAATGTGGCTGGCCATGCAGGTCTTTTTAGTGATGGGTACGACCTTGCCATTTTATACCAGATGCTGCTAAATGGCGGTAGCATGAACGGGAAACACTACCTTAAAAAAGAAACGGTTGAATTTTTTACGGGCTATAATACACCCATTAGCCGCCGCGGCATGGGTTTCGATAAGCCTGAAAAAAACAACGATGTGCTAGAGCCAGCGAAAACATATCCTTGCCTCTGTGTAAGCCCGCTTACCTATGGGCATACAGGTTATACTGGCACTTGCGTATGGGTAGATCCTGCATATGATTTGGTGTATATATTTTTAGCCAATCGTGTAAACCCCGACGGTGGCGACAATTTGAAAATTAGTAAGATGAATGTGCGGAGTAATATTCAGCAGGCTATTTATGATGCAATGAAATAAGTATTAAGTATATAGTATTAAGTATGTAGTATTAAGTATATAGTATTAAGTATATAGTATTAAGTATGTAGACTGAACCGAGATCGAGTACGCTAGGGCTTGACTTTGTTTTTTAAGTAATTTGAGGAGTAGGCACATTTATAGCACACAAGCCAATGCAAATTTTTGCGGCGGCTTTGTGATTCATCAAGTTATAAATACGGCTAGTTGTGTTAAGCAAAGAAGATTTTGCAAAGAAGCCTTCCGGATGTTCAGGGATTGGACCTACAACGCAAAGCAGAATTTTCCTACTTTAAACTTAGATATAAGGGGCGAAACCGAATTGGTGAACGATTTGATTAGTGCTGTGTCGCTGAACCACTAGCATGCCTTTCAACAAGGCTTTTGTTTATTAATGCTAAGATTAATTATTGATTTAATTTCAAGCGATAGGTCTTGTTGTTTTCTGTTTGAACTATTAAGTAATCTTTTTTCAAAGTCAGTGAAACTATAAAAACATCCTGTACATCTTCTTCCAAATTTTTAATGTAGGAGATTTTATAAACTTGCTTCTTCCAAATTAAGGAGTCAGTTTTGACGTCTTTGGCAACTACAAAACCCATTTCATTACTAGGCGCTGTATATCTTATATTCTTTACTATAATAGGTTTCACTTTTTTCGGGGCGCTCCTTTTATGAGCAACCTGAGCAATTGTATTATTTATAATTAGCGATAGGATAATAAGAATCAAATATTTCATTATTTCAGTTCGATAGATTAAGAAACGTTTTGTAAGAATTTCGCAACGATGTATGTCTTTATTTAGGCAGGGAACTGTTGAAAACTGAAGCCTAATTTCTACAAAAAAGGATGTTTAAATCGAGGATATTTTTTCTTTCTTTCATTTAACTCCGTCATTGTCCGTTCATCTTCAGCAGGATCATATATCTTATCTCTTCCAAAGAACATACGTTTTCCATGATAGCAAACGAGGCACCAGTTTGCTGTCTTGTCAAAGACCATAACATCATCGCCAAAAAAGAGGTGCTCAACGTTTTTGATCATCATTTTCCAGGTCATCAACATCGGCGGCTCATTGGCAGCCATCAACACAAACACCCAGGTGGGAAATGCAATCCCTCTGTTGAATAACCATTTTTTAAGTTCTTGCTTGGATGCCTGAATTCCATAAAATCTATCATATGTTTCAACCGTTTTAAAGTTGCCTTTGGCAAAGGGATCCCAAAACTCACCCGTAATCATGTGCGCAGAGAATGCAAATTTAAAAATATATTTTTCGGCAGCTTATCTAAAAATAGGATTTGTTCTTTATGCGTTTGAGGAAGGTCGTCAAACTCTTTTGCGGTGCCGATAAAATTTGGGTTCGGCCGAGGGATAGCGAAATCTTTTATGTTATCAAGGTCTATCATACAATTGCTGCTTATGACAGCGCTAGTTGTAGGGCAAAACTCATTGCTTGTCCTGTTCGGAACGCTGCTCATTAAAAATGTAGGAGTGCAAGTTAACGGACAATAGCCCATCGATTTTCGTCTGCCTCTATGTGTTTGATCTGGACAAATGTCAATTGTCCAAATGGTCAGCTGGCCTTAATGCAAACTTGATGAACTGAAGTTGTTTACGAGGACGCTATGGAACCTATTAGTTGTTGAGAGTAAGTTTCGTCAAGTGGACTTGTCCAACTATTTGGTATAACAAACGATTCTGGTTCATGAATTTGGTCACTCATTGCAGTAGTTGCCCCCTTATACATGTCTTTGACTGTTAATTGTATGTCTTCAAATTCTAAATCGGTAATATCTTTTGAAATGACCAAGCCGCAACTCCTGTCGGGGATGCAATATAATATCCTTTGGAAAAGATTTTAGACAATTCCACATCTAGAAGAATGCGGCTTGAGCCAATCCCATCAGGATTTAAAAATGTTATATAAAGAATATGCTTAGTACCTTTTCTATGTGTTATATGCGTATGAAAATAATCTCCTTCTTCTCGTAAATTTTCAAATGATTGCTGTTGCCAATTTCTATCGTTTTGATTTAAATTTCTAAATTCATCATCTGTTAAATAGGACATTGTTGATTCGTTTTTGAACTTAACCCATGTCAGTAAGTATTGTGATGTTGGAAATTTCTGAAATGGTAGATTCCAACTCGAACTAATATATCTGCTTGGAACGATAAGGGGAAAAAGTTTTTCCATATTTATGATAATTTCCTGTCGGTTTCTATTTACGATTTCAGACTTTATGTGGACTGGTTAGTTATTAATCGTTGCACCAATAATGCAGTCTATAACTTTTTCTGCATTACAGCCATTGAGTCCTGCGCCCCAACAGGCATTGAATTCAAGAACAAACCAACCTGTATTTTCACTAAATGCAATGTCAACTACGACCACATTAGGCAGTTCGCTTTTGCTTGTTTCGATAAACTTTGAAACAAATTTTTTTCCACTTTTCAAATCTGCTGAACCTTCATAAAAGGCGATGTCCATAACTATACCGTCCTTTAAAAAACTTCTTGCTTCGGCTTGTATATTGTCAACAATACCCGCAATTAAAATTTCCTCATTGTCTTGAAGTTCGTTTGTCACTTTTTTAAAATCGGTAATTGTCTGAAAAACACCTGCAATAAATATTTTCGGAATTACTGGTTTGATAAAAATGGGAAAATCTTCTTCTGAAATCTGATTAATTTTCTTTAATTCAATATTCCGTTTTGTCCATTTTTTTTCAAGTCGTGCAATCAACGTGTCGTCTGGCGAAAGAAGTTCAACGTTATAGATTTGAGCTAACACAAACGCAAAAGCTTGGTTGCCATAAATTGCAATCTTCTGTTCTGTTAGCTCTTCGTCCTTGATCCAATATTTCCCAAGTCTCTTGACTTGCCCACCGTTTTTTGTCCAAGTTGCAAAAATATGTTCAAATTCAATGTCAGTCTTTTCTGGTATCAAAAGTGTTGTTGGTTCTACCATATTTTGTCTGTAAATAGCATCGTGTACAAAGATTGCCCTTATAAAACGAAATTCCTAATAAAATAAATCTGTTATAAGTCGCTTGTTTTCATCACACTGGCGGTATGCACTTCTAATCTGTACAACACAAAAAAAAACTGCAGCCAAAGGCATGCAGTTTCTAAAGTGTAGGAGTAGGATAACTAGTTAATATATTCTTTTAAAATACTTTGAATGGTTGGGGCCAAGCTGGCAGTAGATTTGCCAGCGCTAGATTCTTGCAGGTCGTCTAGTTTTTTACCTAACCAAACGCCATTAACGGCTGGCTTGATGGTGATTTCGTTTTGGGTTTTGAAAAGCTCTTCCCAAGAAGCACGAACGGTGTTCCAATACGCTTTGTTTTTATCCCACCAAGTTTTGGCCATCTTGCATTTGGAGTCGTCGGTTTTGTGATAGATGTTATACCCTTTTTCTTGGGCAATCACCTTGTCCGGAGTGCCTTCTACACGAACGATTTTTTGGTTGTCTTGCTCATGTGTCCAGCCGCTATCGGTGATAATGAGGCGGTTGGTGCGTTCCAAAACATTGTAGTCTTTGCGCTTGGTATACTCACGACGAGGCAAGGGAGCATCCGTAGTATTGGCCCAATAATTTTTGCCATCCAAATGTACCCAGGTCGCAGAACCTTGGTAACGTGGGGCGTCATTTACTTCCCAAACAGTTTGCGTCCAGCGGCCTTTTACATTGCTTACAGGCAAGGTTGTTTTCTTCCATTGGGCATCATGGTTGAACTTCCAAAGAACAGGATTTTCGTAAGTCCAATCCTCTCGCCAGTGCTTTACGATAAAGGAATCGCCAGCTACCAACAAGTGTTGCATCACCCATTTATTGGTGGTGCTTTCTTCGGCTACTACCCATTCTAAACCTTCGGCGTAGTAAGGCTTTGCAGCTTTATAGGCCGTGTCTTTACTAAAGGTTTCAGCATACTTGAATTCTATTTCGAAACAGCCGCAAAGTGCTTGTAAGCTTTGCTGGTCTTGCTTATTTTGAGCCTTGGCCGTGCCCGCAGCGGTAAGCATGGCTATGGCGATGATGGTTGATTTTATCATGGTTTTACATTTACATGACAAAGCAAATCTTTTTGCGTAAGGTTTAATTGTGTATTCGGGAATTCGATTTACGGAAAGGGGAAAAGCGGTAGAAGCCTAAAGCGGAAAGCCTAAAGCAGAAAGCTCAAAGCCTAAAGCTTTGCCGATTGAAAGGCGAGACTTTAGACTTTGAGTTTATTAAAATTTTAGTTTATATTACTTCTGATTGTATTTGCTTTTCGCTTTCTGCTTTTCGCTTCAAGCTTATTTAATTAATTTATATTCAAATACTGGATTACCTCTTACGCCGCCGTCGTTTACGCCCATAGAGATGAATTTAATTTTGTAGTTGTTGCCGGCTACATCTTTCAATACATAAAAACGATCGGTAAGTACGCCAGTTCCTGGGCCGGTTTGGCCACCTGTAAATCTCCAATTGCTACCAATGCCCCAGCGGTTCGCAACCATGGTAGCTGGGAAGTTCACACTGTCCTTGCTGAAAGCCGTGTAAGCGGCATCACGTGTAGCAGATGTATATACTTTTTCGATAACCTTTACGCCATTAAGATAATTTACAGCAATAAGGTCAGAGAAATTGTAGGGTACAAGTCCACCCAAATCAGTTTGGTAAAGAGAATAACCCCATGTAAAATCCCACTCTGCTTTTTTCGGCTCCACGTTTACAATAGCACCATTATTAAAAGATACATATTTAAAATTATAGGTATCATCTTTCGGAATTTCCACTGTGGTAAAGGTGGTGGTTTCGGTAATGCCACCGTATTGTAAGGTGTATCCACCGCCGGCATTGCGGGTAATTTTTGCTTTGATCCAAGGGCGTGCAGCGGTACCGCCGCCAGTTCCACGGTTAATGATGATGACTTTGTTATCAGCTGCTGTAGCTGAAATGGCTGGAATGACGGTGTTGGAAAGGTTGCCGTCGATAGCATCAAAAAAAGCAAAGTGCGCTGGTATTGGAGCCGCTTGGCTTACGGCCAGTGTTAATCCAATAGTATCAGCAGCGCCTACGGCAGCCAGGCTGGTAGCAGTAGTTACTTTGGCACCTGCACTGGTTGTGTTGTTCAATATCACTCTGAAGTCGGCGCCGGAATAAAAGCCAAGGTCCCAAGATGAACGCCTAACCGTATCCGCTTTATTGGTACTAAGATCTACATAGGCTGAATTTACGGCGCTTGCTCCACCAGTACCGCCAGTAAATGTTACGGTGGTACCTTCTGACGGCGGCGTGATAGTGATGGTGTCCTTATCGTTGCACGACATAAAAGCGACGAGGCCCAATAGCGACCATAATTGTGTTTTTCTCTTCATGATTGGTTTTTTGTATGCGATTTTTTATTAATAGGTTTTATCTAGTTGTAGCACTAAGCCAAGGAAATATGAGCGGCCATAAGCATATTTGGTAATGGTGCCATCGCTATGTGCGCCACCAGCCGCTGCAGTGCTGTTCAAGCGGGTTACATCAAATAGATTTTTGACGCCTGCTTGAACCGTCAAAGATTTAAGTAGTTGTTTTGATGCGGTAACATCGGCCCAGTGGAAAGCGCTCCGTTTTGCCAGCACGATGTTGTTCTGTACATCTTGAATGTAGCTAGGTATTTTGCCAGTGAATTTGTAAAAGAATCCAATTTGCCCCTTTAGTTTGGTAAAACGATAGGTAATGTTCGAATTGATTTCTGGCGACCAAGCGAATTTGGAACGGTCGCCCAATAAAGAATGGTCTTCTTGATATTGGTTAAAATAGCCGATATAGGAAAGACCGATACTTGCTGTTAGCGACTTGTAGGCCAATGTGTTTTCAAATGTGCCACCAACGGTTTTATATTTAGACAAATTGAAATAAGAAGTAACGTTACTGTTGGGTATACCATAAGTATCTATAAAGTCGCTATAATCATTATAAAAACCGCTGATACTAGATGTGGTTGTAACTGATTTGGAACTCCATTGATTCGTGGTAACGGACACCATGTAGCTGTTCGATGTTTCCGCTTTCAAATTTTCATTGCCGAGGATGGTATGGTTCGCATCTCTAAAATCAAAATATAATTCTCTTAATATAGGTGCTCTAAAACCTCTTGCATACGACATGCGAAGATCGATGTGATTATTGAGTGCAATTTTTGTGTTGATGGATGGAATGGCTGGCGGTGCGTCGTACACGGAGTTTTTGCTGAAACGCACGCCTGGCCTGATGCTCATGGCTGCGGTGGGTTTAATTTCCGAGGAAACAAACAACGCATAATCTGTAAGGCTGGGCTCACCTAAAATCCTTGGCCCCGTAGTCTTATCGTACTTGATATCAAACCCAGATTGAATAGATACTTTTGGAGAAATAATCCATGCTGCAGTGCTCCTGCCAAACCATGTTTTAAAAGTGGTCAAATCCCAGTAGCCAGCTCCGGTAGCAATTTCCTCATTTCCTGTCAGGTAATTTTTATTGTACGATTCTGTTTGCCGCTGATAATCTTGGAACGACACCGCCGTGTTGATATTGAGCTTTGCGTTCACTTTCCAATCGATCTGTGCTTGGTGTGTGTATCTATTTGTTAGGTAATGCTGCCGAAAACTTATGTTGACACCGTTTAATGGGTAGGCCGCAAAAAGGTCTTCATTGGCATAATCCAATCGGTACCAAGCATTTACTTTGTCGGTACGATAGCCCACTGTACCGCCGCCTAGCCACTGTTGTTTTGGTTTGAACACTTGGGCAGGAAAAACGGCCGTATCTGTAAATCCACCAAAATTATTGCGGGTTACATATCCGCCAACTTTCCAATGGCTGTTGTTCCAATTGATATTTAAGTTTTCGTTATGGATACCAGCATCTCTAAAAGGTTTGTAGGTATCGGCTATGGTTTCCTCTTGCACCCTGGCGCCTACAGAGAGATGTTTACCATTTCCAGTTGGCTTTTTGGTAATGATATTGATAACACCTGCTAAAGCATCGGTGCCATACACCACGCTCATGGGGCCTTCTACTATTTCAATCCGTTCTATGGTATTGATGTCTATCTGGGTGAGGCTTTGCTTAGTGGCATCCCTATCTGCAAGCGGCACGCCATCCAATAATATCTTGATACGACTAGTACCCAAACCCATGATTTTCGTGTCTGTTTCGCCCAAAGTATTATCAGTATTAAATCTTATGCCTAACTCACTATTCAAAACGCCCACTACATCGGTAGCGGCCCTAGCTTTTATTCTTTCAGCATTAATAGTTTTTATTTTATATACTGAATTTTTAATGGACTGAGGATTAAACTGCCCCGTTACAACGACTTCGTTCAGCTGGTGGCTGCTGTCAGTTTGCGCAAGTGCGCCAGTAAAAACGAATGTAATTAGAAGGAAAAAGGATATTCTTGTTAGTTTGGTTTTCTTGGACATTTTGATAATTTAAATCAGCACGCAAAACTTGGTCAACCATGTCTGCTATTTGTCATAATATTGTAAGGAATTAATATGGATCGACTTCCACAGTCCCTTTTTGCGGAATGCGTAAATGCGTTTCCCGATTACGTAAGCCCTTTTTTCCGCATTACGTAAGCTTTACTCAATATTAAACAACAAACCATGTTATCTGAAAAAATGAAACAGGCGCTCAATGCACAAATTGCTATGGAAGCCCAGTCGTCGCAAGCATATTTGGCCATGGCCAGTTGGGCCGAAATACAGCCCGGCCTAGATGGCGTTACCGCTTTCTTCTACAAACATTCCGATGAAGAAAGAATGCACATGCTAAAATTGATCAGCTTCTTGAACGAGCGTGGTGGCTTTGCCGTAGTGCCGCCATTAGATCAGCCTGTACTGACTTTTCTATCCCTCAAGCATGCATTCAATGCCTTGTTACAACACGAATTAAGTGTAAGTGAAAGCATCAATGAGCTGGTAGACATTTCCCTACAAGAAAAGGATTATGCCACCCATAACTTTTTGCAATGGTATGTAATGGAGCAAATGGAAGAAGAACGTTTGGCCCGTGAATGCAACGATAAATTGGAATTGATTGGCGACGATAAAAGTGGCCTTTATCTTTTTGATCGTGATATCCTTCAAATGGGTGGTACAAAAGAGAAAGGAAAGAAATATTAAAATTTTTTATTATATCCATGGAGGTGATAATATATTTATAAAAAGGTAATGGATAGTGTTTGCCGCATTCCGTTGGCTTCAGCCAACGGCAATGGATAACATCCGGGAGTCCAGGCGGTGATTGATTGCCATAGAATAAGGATGCAAACATGCGGCTGTTTTCTTGGGAAATCAGATAGGCAAGCTAGCAATTAGCCTTGTAAAATGTAAGGGCCGTGTTACTAACGAAACTTTCACTTTGCAAGTGGCCGTTACTCCATGTCCCTCTGCCTAGGTAATATCCATTGCCGTTGGCCTCAGCCAACGACACCCTGGTAATATGGCGCAATCAGGTCTTTTCAAGCATCCTTTAACTTCTACTTTCCTCACCGCAGTCCATTTTCCAACACCCCAACCTTACAGCCTTGGGCATTTCATTTTAGCAGAAGCGCAGTTGCGGCCGCTAATCGGCGACACATAATTGAGGGTCAGCTCCAATCCACCACGAGCCTGAGAAGCCGTTTTGAGTTTGCTAACGTTTACATCATAACTTAACCCCATGCTGAACTTGTGGTGTTCTAACCGAACGGTCGGGATAAAGGCATCGTTCCAACGATAGAGGCCACCAAACGTAACCTTGGTTTTATCTTCATAATTATCATACGGATCCTGCAAATAATCGACCACATCTATCGAATAGAAAAGGCCGCCCACAAACTGCCGATGTCCGCCTTGCGAAAAATAATCTGTAAAAATTGTGATCCTTGAAGATTCTGTATTCTCAATGGATAGTCCACCGTTGAGCACTATTTTTCTGTCTAATTTCGATGCACTATCTGCGGCCACATGAAAACCAACATCAGGACTATTGAAATGGAAAAGTGCTAGGCCCACATAAAATGATCCAAACTCAAGCGGAGAAGTAAGTGCCAAGCCGCCAGATAAATCCCAATAGTTTTTACCAGTACTGTTGAGCACTTGCCGGGTTGGGTTAGTAGGAGAGTACTGGCCATTTACAAATTGATCATCCCACTTTAAACCCGTTGGGTCAAATTGTGAGCGAACATTGCCACCCATAAATGCGCCGGATATATGTGCACCTCCTTCACCATTTAAATTCTGCTGATAGCACACAACAGGCAACACTTGCAAGCGACTCAATTTACTATCACCGGCCACATCATAAATGGTTTGCAAGCCCAACGTAACATAGCTGTAATTACCACAAGATGGCAGTTTTATTTCTGCCGACAATGCCCCGGTACGAAAGGGAACGGTAACGCTTTGCCATTGGTTGCGATACACGCTTTGTAACCGTACATCGCCATTGAAAACGCCTGCTAGCGCTGGGTTCCTGAGCAAGGGCAATTCATAAAACTGTGAAAAATTCAAATCTTGAGCCGATGCCGTGCACTCCATGCAAAAGAAGAATAAAGCAATAAATAAATATTTCATATAATATTTTTAAACGGTTGTAGTAAGTGGATTTCGGTTATATTATTTAACCAACGTTACGTTGCCCTTGTACACGAATGTGCCGCCTGCAGTGCATACCACTTCGGCTGTGTACACATACACATCAGGTGTGGCGGGCTTGCTGTTCACAGAGCCATCCCAACCTTGTGTAGGGTCGTTGGCGCTAATATTACTACGTTCAAAAACCATTTGCCCCCAACGATTAAATATGCGGAAATATTTGACTTGCGCTATGCCTTTGGCCCTTACCATTAAAATGTCGTTGATGCCATCATTATCTGGGCTAAAGGCATTCGGAACAAACACTTGGCTTGGGTCGCAATTCACCTTGAAGCTGATTGTGTCGCTGGCCGTGCAACCATAAAAGGTTTCTACTTCCAGCTTATATAAAATATTTGTATTGATTGTGGCTACGGGGTTGCCGCAATTGGTACAGCTTAGATCCCTGCTCGGTGTCCATGTATATTTTTTAATAGGGCCATTGGTAATAACTGCATTTAGGTTAACGGTAGTACCCGCAATTACAGTGCCGCCTGTGCCAAGGTCTACGGTTGGATATTTGCCTACGGCCACCCTTACGTACCCAGTATCGCTAAAGCAATTGTACGCATCAAAACCAACCACTTGATACATGGTGGTTACCAGGGGCGTAGAAATAGGGTTGGGGATATTGGTAAAATCCAACCCAATGCTCGGGTTCCAAGTGTACCTCGAGGCTCCACCAGCAAACAGCTGGCTACTTTCTCCAATACAGATAGAATCGTGTGGCGATACGGTAATGTGCAACGGTTGCACTACTTCTACGGTAATAGAGTCGGTGGTTCTACAAGCGGCGCTGTTGATACCAGTTGCCGTGTACACAGTGGTAAAGGATGGATTGGCAACCGGGTTGCTGCAAGTGCTGCAACTCAAATTTTGCAACGGCGCCCATTGCCATGTGGTAGCTCCAGTTGCATTTAGTTGGATGGATTGGCCCCGACAGATGCGTACATCATTACCGGCATTTACGATAGGTACGGCATACACCCTAATGGTTTTATAAGTAGTATCGGCGCAGCCAAACACCGTCCGGCTTATAAGCCGAATGATAAATGTACCTGGTGCATTATAAGTTGCTGTTGCCTGAAGTCCGCTGCCAGTGGTATTGTTGCCAAAGTTCCAATCGTAAGCGGTAATGGCATCTTGCGATTGTACCAGCGCATTAAGTTGCATTGGCTGACCAATACACGCCACGGTATCGCTGGTGATAGTACTCACCGGATTGTTGTGAACCGTAATGGTGATGGGCACCGTAATGGTATCTATGCATCCACTGATTCCAATAATCCTTAACCGGACTTGATATAGTCCACTTTGTGTATATATTTTTACCGGGCTTTGAATGATGGAATTGGTAGCATCGCCAAAATTCCACTGCCATTGCCGAATGCCGAAATAAGCATTGGAAGTATCCGTGAATGTTATAATAGTGCTGCCACATAATTGCTGTGTCGTGAATTTAAAACCTGCCTTCACCCTATCTACTTTAATAGTGTCGCCAGTGGCAACTTTTAATGAACATGTGCCATAGAATATATATGCATACGGAATAAATGTGCCCGGCCTTGTATATAAGTGGGACACAATAGCGTTGGAAGTGCTGAGGGAGTCGCCATCACCAAAAACAAATCGGTAACCCGTAGCGCCCGAACCAAGGATTTCAAATTGTTTGGCATCGCCCAAGCATAGGTAACCGCCAGCGTATTGCATGGTGCCGGTTGGGCCAGCAATCACCACAGTTTTGGTTTCTCTGAAATTACAACCTAACAGACCCTTGCTTATCATTTTTAGGGTATATGTACCAGGCAGTGTATAAGTATGGTTCACACTGTCGCCCGTTCCTGTATTGCCATCGCCAAAATCCCAACTGGTGGATGCTGATGGACGATTGACATTTTTAAAGACTACGGTTACAGGTAAGCACACGCTCAAATGTGTCATGGTAAAATCGCCGGGCAATGTATCTCTGATAATGATATCCTTAAAAGTGCTATCGCTGCAACTGTTTCCGGTGCCATACACTTTGCTGCCGACCAACCATGTTCTATAAGTGCCCGCAGAAGTATATGTTTTTTTAGGATTGGTCAATATAGAAGTGGTGGCATCGCCAAAACGCCAGTTGTAGTTGATGCCCGTTGTACTTAGGTTCGTAAAGTTGATGGTATCGCCTATGCAAGCAGTAAGTGGGTTGGCGCTAAAGTCCACCACTGGCTTGGCTTGCACCGTGATGGTGATGCTCGTGGTAGTGTCGGTGCAAGTATTGGTGGCATTAAGGGTGGTGATGTATGCGCCGGGCAAAATGTATGTGTGTGAAATTGTATCTAATCCTTTTGTAGTGGTCAATGTGTTGCCATCACCAAAATCCCAATTAAAAGCATTGGCACCCGTACTGTTGTTGAAATACTTTACAGTATGTGGCGCACAGCCTACGATATCGGTTCCGTTGGCAGCTACCAACAAGCGGATATTGGCTGGGTTTACTACGATTTGATAAGTGGTCGAATCTGTTCCGCAAATATTGGTTGCAATCAATTTTACATAAAAAGTATCTCTAATGCCTACATGAAAGGTGTGGTGCACCAAAATGGAATCCGTGGTGGTGGTTGGGGTGCCATCATCAAAGTTCCAAAGGAAGGTTGCAGGCCTTGCTGTGGTATTGGTAAACACAACATGCATGGGGCTACAGCCATCGGTTTTGCTTGGCGTAAATAATACCCTTGGCCTTCCGATTACCCGTACCAAATGTGTTTCGATGATGGTATCGCAAATGCCCATCGCTTTCAACGTTACCTTATAAGTGGTATCACCGCCCAAAGGGTGTTGTTGAAAAATAATAGTGCTCGGCTGTGCCTGCGTACTTGTTTGTCCATTACCAAAATTCCATATAAAATTATAATTGGATGGTGACGGGGTAGTGTTGGTAAATGTAACTGACAATGGGCCGCACTTCGCCGAGTCGCTCACCGCAAAAGAGGGAACTGGTTTTGGATAGGTAGAAAAGCCATGTTCCGTGCTATCGTTCTTGCAACCAAAACTGCTAATGGTAACCAGTTTAATAGTAACCGTATCATTTGGATTGGTAATGATATAAGTTGGGAAACTTGTTCCACTTCCGATATAAACATTGTTTGCATACCAGCGGTATTCCACAATGCGATCGTTGAAAGGCGTAAGGTTTATCAATGCGGTATTGATGGTAAATGGAGCGCACCTTTTTGTGGCCGTAGGCGTAAAGATGGCCTTTGCATCAGGGTTAACAGTTATGGTTACTAAGTTACTGGAGCCCGCTTGCACACCTGAACACAATGTGGTGCTCGCCATTCTTCTATACATCGTGGTGGTGGTTAATGCGCCAGGCTGGTAATCTTGTGTGGTGGTGCCAGTGGGTGTCCAAGTAGTACCGCCGTTGATAGAAAACTCCCAGCTATAACCGTACCCGCCACCGCCGCCGGCGGGAACAGCTCCCGTTATGAGGGATGGAATAGTATTGATACATATACTTTGATTGGCACTTATAGAATTGCCAGTGATACCCGCTGAAATTGCAATCGTGACCGTACTGGGCAACGATACACAACCGTTTACCGTTGCGGTAGCACTATAGGTGCCAGCATTTGCGGTGGACACATTGGTGATGCTCGGATTTTGTAAAGTACTCGTAAAACTTGGGCCAGTCCATGCGTAGGTAACCGTGCCTGTAGCGGTGGTGCTAGCCGTAAGCACAAGCGTACCACCCGCACATAGGGGTGAATTTCCAGTAACGGTTGGTGCCGCTGGCGGATTGGGTGCCGTTAGCGTGAATGGGCCAACCGCATTGGATGGACAACCATTGGCAGTAACGGTGATGTTGGTGTAGATGCCAGCCGATAAATTAAGGATGATTACACTACCAGCTGCGTTGGAAGGAATGGGGGCGGTTATAGCTACCGTATTTTTAATATATTTTACAGTATAATTTGTATTTGGCAATAATCCTGTTAGCGTAATGGAGCCATTGGCCGTAGTACAACTTGTTGGGTCAATAAAACTGCTACTGATAATTTTTGGTGATTGATTGATGACCACGTTGATGGTTCGTATGGCCGATGTACAAGTTCCCAAGGTTGCAGTTACGGTGTATGCGCCGCTTGCTGCTGTAGTAATGTTGGGGATGCTTGGGTTTTGGCTGGTACTTGTAAAACCGTTCGGACCTGTCCATGCGTAATTGATGGTTCCCGCTGTTGTGGTAGCAGAAGTAAGTTGTAGCGTACTGTCGGTACAAACGGGTGTATTGCTAGCGGCTGTTGGAATAACCGGTGTTTGATTCACAACAATATCCACCGTGCTGGCAGGCGAGGTACATCCATTTACCCGAATGGCCAAGCTATACGTTCCACTTCCCGCCACCGTAATATTATTGATGGTAGGGTTTTGTAAAGCATTGGTAAAAGTATTAGGACCAGACCATATATAAGTAATGGTTCCGGTTGCTGTGGTGGTGCCCGTAAGGTTCAATGTGCCGCCACTACAGATTGGGGTGTTGCCCCCTGCTATGGGTGTTGGTGGTGGGTTCGGATCCGACAGTGAAATAGGCCCCACTTCGTTGGAAGGACATCCGCCCAACGTAACCGAAATATTGCTGTAAGTGCCCGCTGCCAAACCGGGAATTGTAACAGAACCGCTGCCATTGGACGTCAATGTAACGGTAATAGTTGAACCGTTTTTAATATATTTTACCGTATAATTAGTGTTAGGCGTTAATCCGTTCAGCGTAATGGAACCTGTGCTAGACCCACAGGTTGTTGGATTGACAAAACTGCTATCCGTGATATGTGGGATGGCCAACACATTTACAACTATCGCTTTCCTTGGTCCTTCGCATTGACCAGCATTGCTTTGGCTTACATAATAAGTAGTGGTGCCAATACTTGTGGTGAGTGGGGTAGGTGCTGCGCCAAGTGGTGTTCCTCCTGTCGCCACCGTGTACCAAACCAATGCGTTGGTACCCGTGCCCGTGGCAGCCAAAGGAATGGCCGATTCATTTTGACAATAACTGATAGGTGATGTTGCGGTAGGCGCAACCGGTGGGGGATAAACCGTAATGGTAAAGGTTGCGGGCGTGCCATTGCAACCGTTGACCGGCGTAACCGTAATCGTGCCCGTAATAGGAGCGCTACCCGTATTGGCAGCTGTAAAGGTTGGAATATTACCCGTACCGCTTGCACCCAAACCGATGGCCGTATTGCTGTTCGTCCAAGTAAAGGTAGTGCCGGTAACGCTGCTGCCAAACGTAAAAGGCCCCGCAATTTCACCACGGCAGAAAGTGTCTTTTTGGGGGACGGTGACATCGGGAGATTGAAAAATCGTAAAATTTTGTGTAGCCGTTGTTGAAGCACCACATTCATTAGTAACCGTTAAAGAAATAGAGTGGGGGCCATTGCTGGTAAAGGAAATCGGTCCTGGGTTGAGACTTGTAGAGGTAGCTGGAATCCCGCCTGCGAAAATCCAATCGTAAGTTGGCGTTATGGCGCCACATCCAGCTACAAGCGGCAACGGTGTAATCGTTACAGGTCCACAAGAATTTGAGATTGCGGGCAGGGATACAGTTGGTGGTTTTTTAACCGTAACGGTTTTCACAACAGTGCTAGAGCCACAAATGTTGCTTACTGTCAATCGTATGGTATAAGTTCCTGGGTTTGTAAAGTTAAAGGATGGATTGACGGATGAGGCCGTGGTACCGTTCGTATATGGATTAGGTGTAGTAACTGTGCCACAAAAGCCGGATGCATATGTAATGGCCCAAGCGTAAGTTACGGGTGCACAAGTGTTACCAATGTTAGATGCATTAGTAGTGTTTACTGCTAAAGGAATGCAACCGTTTGAATTATCTATAGTAAATGATGCACTTGGAGCGGTTGTGATACATACTTGCTGTGTTTTTGTTGAAGTTCCACACTGATTGCTGTCTATGAGTGTTACGCTATAAAGCCCTGGGGAGGAATAGATATGACAAGGAGATGCAACTTGAGAAACATTATTTGCACCGCTTGATGGATCACCGAAATCCCAACTATATAAAGTAGCCCTCGAACAAGTAGAGCCGTAATATCCTGAAACCGATGTGTTAGTAAAGCAAGTACTAGCATTGACACATCCAACTGGAAATGTGAAATCGGCCGTTGGCCTATTGCTAATTTGAATATTTCCCGCTGTGTATGGTGTTGTGGCGCAAGCATTAATTGCATTTAGTGTAACGGTGTAAGTTGCAGGTGTTGGACATGATGACTTCGTATATACGTGGTTAATAGTTTGAGGAGTACCAGTCAAGTTAAGAGGGTGCGGTAAGGTAAGCGTTACGCCGTCACCAAAATTCAAATTATAAGTTGTTCCAGGTGAGTTTAATTCCCAGTAGCTTATTACGAATGGGATATTCGTTGGTGCGCATAAACCAGTTGTAGCGCCCAAAGTAGCTAGACCGCCTGCGGGGTTACTTTGATTCGCAATAATGTAAATTTTAGTGCTGCTACACCCATTTGTTCCAACAGCTGAGATAGATAAATTATAAGCACCAAGTTGTGTATATGTGTGTGTTATTGGGAAGCTTGCATTTGTTAATCCACTTAGAGTTGCCGAACCATCACCCCAATCTAACGTATAGGATGTGATACAACCGGCACTGGGTGATATATTGTTTACTTTAACTATAAAGTTGGGGTTTGCTAAGGTTGGATTATTGTCGCAATTCCTAAAATTATTCAACGTGTTGTTATCTGCCAATCTTACGTCTGGCCTCTGTTTTATAGTAACCGTCTGGGAAACTATCAAAACATTAGGAATAGTGGCTCCTGCATCAGTAACTGTTAATTTAACTGTTACTGTGGAGCTTCCACAACCTAGAATGTCGTACACGTGAGAACCATCTTGTGCTGAAGATGTATTATTGGCGCCACTTGCCGGATCTCCATAATCCCACACATAACTTAACGTGCCAATCCCCGTAACGCTTGATGTAAATTGCACAGTCGTACCAGAGCAAGTATTGTTGTTGATAATAGTAAATGTTCCGGTCGGCGCCTGTGCCTTCACCCCTCCTATAGTAAATAAAAAGAGCAGGGTACATAAAAAACTTGCGTTCTGAAAACGCCATAGTTTTCCTTGGGCTTGGGTAAAAAGTCTCATTCGCAGGGTTTGGGGGTTTTGATAAATTATCGGGTCGGATGTAAAGTACAGAAAAACCCCATAATACTTTATACCCATTAGCCACATATTTCAGCCACTTCTTGCACAAAAAAAAGCCGGCCCTAGGGTTGGGGCCGACTTTAAAATATTGAATTAAAGGTATTTTACAATTTTGCTATTTCCGTAACATCATATTTGTTCTCAGTAACGGCACTGATAACCAATAGCTTACTCGTGGATTGCGTATTGTTGGTGTACGTGATGCGAAGGGTTTTCAATTCCGCTGGTGAAACTTTGATGATTTTGGAATCGGCCAGCGACTTAATGGTTTCTTCGTAGAGCAATTCGCCAGTTGCGTCGTAAATTTTGAGAAACGATGCTTGTGGTTTTTGCTGTGTTACCGCAATGCGGATAATCACGTGGTTTTCTACTTCGCCCATGTACTTGGTGCTGATGCTTACCGTAGCGGCTTTAACAGCACTGTCTGTTTTGGGGCTATTGCCTGCTATTGCTTTTGAAAAAGGTACATTACCTATTAAGGCTGCTGCTACCAGCAACAGGGCTGCTTTGTTGTTTGCTTTCATAACGTTGTGTTTTAATGAAGAATCTCGTGGATGCCACGACCTTTCATTGGCAAATACAACCGCTATGTATCAAATAAATAAAAGAAAAAATGGATAAGGTTTCAATAAAGGAGTTATTAAAACATAGCTGTTGAAATAACTCCTTCATTGGTTTGGTTTATGACTTATTCTGCTACTTCTGTTACGTTGTAGCTACGAGTTACGTTGGTATTGATGGTGAAAGATTTGCTGGTTTTGTTGTCGTTGCTCACGAAGTTTACCACCAATCCTTTTAATTCTTCTGGAGAAACTTTGATAATCCTTGTATAGTCTTTGGTGCTAACTGTTTCTTCGAATAGTCTTTCGCCATTCAGGTCAGAGATTACGATATTGGCTTTTTGTGCAGCTGCTTGTCCAAGTGTAATTTTCATGAACACATAACCATCACTTTCGCCCATGTACTTTACTTGTAGGTCTGCACTGTTAGTTGTAGCTTGTACCGGTGTTGCTTTCTTTTCTGCAGCGTTTGCGCTGAACAAAAGGGTAGTGGTGGCCAACATGGCGGCTGCTATATTTTTTACTGTATTAGATTTCATAATTGTTTTTTTTAATAGTTTGTTACTTGTTTTGTTAAGTGCCTTGCACTTGGTATTTCTTTTATTTATTATTATTATTCAGCTACTTCAGACACTGCATAATTAACAGTGGAAGAAGCATTGATAGCGAATTGTTTTTTTGTTTCTTTATTGTTGCTGGTGAAAGTTACTTCCAAGCCCTTCAATTCATCAGGAGATAATTTGATAACCCTTGTAAATTCTTTGGCGCCTACGGTTTCTTCATATAATTTTTCTCCAGATAGGTCGAAAATTTTCAAAGAAGATTTTTCTGCGGATGCCTGTACCATATTGATGCGTAGATATACATAACCATCTAGTTCACCTGCGTATTGTATGTTCAGTTGCTGCTTATCGGCGGTAGCTTTTACAGGCGGTGTTTTGTCTGCTGCAGCGGCGATATTCATTGTAGCGGAACCCAATACAAGGGATACGATAACCATCATTACTGCGATACTTTTTGTTGTTCTGTGTGCTTTCATAACGTTGCTTTTTATAATTAAAAATCTTTTATTCCTTTCGGAATATCAATGGGCAATATCAACCGTTATGATGGCAAGAATAGCTTTCGTATGTATTCGTATGGCGAGGCAAAAATTGAGCAATGATGATGTCGACTCTATCATTGGTGTACCTGCGAAGGACAGGTGTTTGTGTTGTAGTTACACAATGTGAATACGCTTTTCTTGTGAAGGTAACCTTGGGTAAAACAGCCTTATGATTTGGTAACATTCAGCTTGTTGTTTCTCCGGTGGCGTAGTAAGAACTCGTTATTCACAATGCAAATATGAGACATAAACCAAAGCCCCAAAATACAAAGATCGACTGTTTATATGATGTCCAAAGGCTAATCCAGTACCATCTAAAGGCTGCCAATTGTTTGCATTTCAAGTATGGATTGATTGCATACTGATTTTTCATTATACATTTGAGTAGCTTGAAACCCTTTGTAGGATGGGGTTTCAATCGATTTTATAAAACGGCCGGTTCTATATGTTTTTTAATTGTATTTTTTACAGTTCCAATTTGGCTTTTCAACGAAATCATCAGATGCCCAACCCTTTTTTTGCTCTGAAATGAGGTCAAGAAGGCTTGATTTTAGCTGGTGCATTAACTTTTTCATAAGAATTAAGGATGAAATAAAGTGCTGTTTTGGTTGCCCTTTGGTAAGACGATACATTGGTTTGATACTATAAAGGACGGTTGGATGACTATTCTTATGTTCTATTTGATCGGCTTTGATCAGTTTGCCATGCTTCTTCCGCAGGGTTTTACCCTACGCTTATAGAGGTCGCCCATTCAGGGCTTGGTTGTCGATATCGTTTTTCAATAAGAATAGGACGTCGATTCCTCCAACAGCACGGTTTTAAGCCTCAGTAGAATTGCTACCTGAAAACTTGTTACCTTATCTACAGATGGGTTACAATAGTGAAAGCGCTCTAATAAATAATAAGGATGTGTCCTTAGTGCATCTCTTTTTCTACTAAGGTTTATCCAAGCCAGATTGAAGATTACTTTCTTCTTGTTTCAAAGTGGTATTAGACAGGGGTCATCCGTGATGGGCTCTACGAGATTGCTTTCTAGACAGTTGTCGGGAACATGAAACTTTTTCTAATAGCACGGTTTTACACCTTAGTAGAAAGACGGCTGATAATAAGGCGAAAACCTTATTGCCTATCTGGCTATGCGTTAAAAAATTAAAAAACTAAAAAATCAATACGTCGTAAGGGAAACTTAACTAAACAAATACTCCACGTCTTCCTTGCTCAATTGTTTTACAAAACCTTCATTGTCGCCGATGAGGTTTTCGCTGAGTTCTTTTTTCTTCATCTGTAAATTATATATTTTTTCTTCTATGCTATCTTTGCAGATCATTTTGTAGGCGAACACATTTTTGGTTTGGCCAATGCGATGCGTACGGTCGATGGCCTGCTGCTGAACGGCGTTGTTCCACCATGGATCAAAAAGGAATACGTAATCGGCCGCGGTTAGCGTAAGACCCGTGTTGCCAGCCATCAAGCTTATTAAAAATACATTTGTTTTGTTATCTTCCGATTGGAAATCGGTAACCATGCTGGCTCTTTTCTTCGCTGGCGTTTGTCCATCCAAATGGAAAAAGGTAATGCCTTTTTCAGTTAGGTTTTCAGCCAACAAATCTAGCATGCTGGAGAACTGTGAAAATACCAGCACTTTGTGTTTGGATAGGTTCACGAGTTCATCCATTAATATATCCGTTTTAATGGAATCGCCAGTGGTTTGTTCCTCGGCCGGTAACAGCATGGGCGAACTACATATCTGTCGCAGTTTCATGATGCCCTGCAGTACAGCCAATTTACTTTTTCCTAATCCTTGATTATTTATATCTAAAAAAAGATTGCTCTTTATGCTGTCCCTTATTTCATCATACATGTTCTTTTGTGCGATCCTCATTTGGCACCACAAAACGGATTCGGTTTTTTCCGGAAGGTCTTTTGCCACCTGTTCTTTGGTACGCCTAAGTATAAATGGGCCTGTTAATTTTTGCAAGGCCTTTATTTTTTCAGCGTCACCGTCGCGGTCGATGGCATCCGCATATTCCCTTTTAAAAAACTCTCGGCTGCCGAACATGCCGGGCAATAAGAATTGTAATTGAGAATATAAGTCGAACGTATTATTCATTACCGGCGTGCCACTAAGCGCTACCCTGTTCAATGCTTGTAATTGATTTACTGCTTTGGTGATGCGGGCAGAAGGGTTCTTGATGTTGTGGCTCTCATCTACCACTGCTACATCAAAAATAATTTCAGCCAGTGATTCTATGTCCGATCGCAATGTGCCGTAGCTGGTGATGCATAGTTGGGCTTCTTTGGCCTTGGCCAAATCTCTACTGGTGCCGTGGTGTACATAAGTGCTGATGTGCGGCGCAAACTTTTCCGTTTCTTGCTGCCACGTGTACATGAGGGAGGACGGGCAAACAATCAGCGCCTTTGCACTAGGATGCTGCTGCAACCTGTCGGTAATAAAACAGATGGTTTGTAATGTTTTGCCCAGGCCCATGTCATCGGCCAAGCAGGCGCCAGCATTCACTTCGGCCAACAGTTTCATCCACTCGAAACCTTTGTGTTGGTAACCACGCAAAGTAGCTTGGATGGTTTTGGGCAACTCGTATAAAGGAAGGTCGGTATTCTGCCATTGTTCCCATTTGGCCCACCAGTCTTCGTTCACGGTGTTTTTTAAGGTCGTATGGCCTTGTGGGTCGCCCTCTTCGCTAATGGCCACCCATTTTGGAACATATATTTTATTTTTATCTACCCTTCCATGTTTTAGCATGGTGGTATATTCGGATAGCCACTCTTCGGTGAGCACACCCAACGTGCCGTCTTTCAACATTACCGCTCGCTGGCCTGCCACCAATATTTTTTGAAGTTCTGGCAACGGCACTCTTTCGGGGCCAAACGAAAGCGAGAACTCCACTTCTAGCGTGTTATGATCTTGCGAGCGGATATTCATTACAGTTTCCGGCTTGTGTTGGCTATAGCGGAAATGGTTGAGCATGTCCATGCCGATCAGTTGCGTATCCATGGCCAGCAACTGGTGGTACACTTTTAAGAACCATTGCTTTTTTTGTGCATCTGCAAATGATAAATAATAATATCCGTTCATTTGCTTTGAGAAGTTGGCATGCAGCGATTCCAGTTGCTTTACAAAAGCAGTTTCCTTTTCTTGATCTCTTTTGATCTGGATGGTTTCGCCGCTCACGGTTTTCTCCAAGGTTTCT
>Ga0247739_10000133_pt1 | contig 24444 bp, 18 predicted proteins | sample UWRJL058202B2_FD_180943 | JGI IMG/M metagenome (GOLD analysis project Ga0247739, IMG submission 180943) | Plant litter microbial communities from Arlington Agricultural Research Station in Wisconsin, United States - UWRJ-L058-202B-2 | ecosystem: Environmental > Terrestrial > Plant litter >...
TGCAAGTGGTGATCCGGAAGAAGACCGTCGTTTGGCTATTCTTGCACGCGAAAAGGGACAAGTCGTTTTCTTAAGAGATTTGCCTGAAGAATCGGATAAATTATTTAACAAAATTTCTCCAATATCCGGGCAAAATACAATTCCAGCTCCAAAGAGCCCGAAAGTTCCTCTTACCTGGGAAAAAGTTCAACAAAAAGTATGGGCTGCTACTTTGCGTAAACGGACACGAACAGAAATATTTGTAAACATCTTCTCTGCTTTGGCATTGATGATTGTCGGCCATCTGCTTTTTACATTCCTTACTTACGACCGCCTGTCCGTTCTCTGGAATGAACTTGAACTCAACGAAAGCTTCTTTTACTACGTTCTGGGTGGTTTTACGGCACAAATGATTGATGGCGCATTGGGAATGGCTTATGGCGTAACATCTGCGACCTTCCTTCTAACACTTGGTGTACCGCCTTCGGCAGTCAGTGCCAGTGTACATACTTCTGAGATTTTTACCAGTGGCGTTTCAGGTTATATGCACCTTAAATTTGGAAACGTTAATAGTAAATTGTTTAAGAAAATCCTTTTTCCCGGCGTGGCAGGTGCCATTTTGGGTGCTTACCTTTTGTCTTCATTAGAAAAATACATTTATATCATTAAACCGTTAGTAGCGGTTTATACCTTAATACTGGGAATTCTTATCATCCAAAAAGCGTTGAAGAAACGTATAGAAAAACGGCCTATAAAAAAAATCGGATGGCTTGCATTAGCAGGTGGAACACTCGATTCTATTGGCGGCGGCGGATGGGGTCCTATCGTAACATCCACTTTGATTGCACGAGGCCGTCATCCAAAATATACAATCGGATCTGTTAATCTGGCAGAATTTTTTGTTTCGCTGGCGAGTTCGGTAACTTTCATCAGCATCATTGGATTTTCGCACTGGCAGGTTGTACTTGGATTAATTTTGGGAGGAATGGTAGCAGCTCCTATCGCAGCAAACCTATCAAGAAGATTACCAATAAAAACGATGATGATTATGGTCGGAACAATCGTTATTATTGTTAGCATGAGGATAATTTACATGGTCATTAGCAGCTATTTAGCTGGAAACGTTTAGCCGCGATTCTTTGATATTTAAAGAGAAGTTTTAATAAGAATTAAGTCAGTAATTGTAATAAGGCCAATCGCTAACAGCTGATAGCCACCCGCTAGTAAATATGAAAAAGCAAACCAAAGCAATACGCACCCAGTCGAAAAAGACGCATTACCGTGAGCATTCCACACCGTTATTCCTGACAAGCAGTTTCACTTTTGAAAGTGCAGAGCAAGGAAAAGCACTTTTTGAGGAAACCGAAGATGGTAATATTTATAGCCGGTTTTCCAATCCAAGTGTACAGGAATTTGTAGACAAAGTTTGTCTGCTTGAAGACTGCGAAGATGGCGTTGCCACTGCAACGGGAATGGCGGCAGTATTTGCAAGTATGGCTGCTTTATTGAAAAGCGGCGATCATATTTTGGCATGTCGTGCTTTGTTTGGTTCTGCACATCAGATCATTACACAAATTATCAGCAAATGGGGAATCACATATACTTACCTGGATGCAGATGCAAGTGAGGCTGAATGGGAAGCAGCTGTATTGCCAAATACTCGTATGATCTATCTGGAAACACCTTCAAATCCTGGCTTGGATCTGGTAGATCTGGCAATGATCGGCAGAATTTGCAAGAAACATAAATTGATATTTAACGTAGATAATTGCTTTGCTTCTCCTGCATTGCAAAACCCAGTTGAATTTGGAGCTGACCTAGTTGTTCATTCTGCGACGAAATTTATGGACGGACAAGGACGCGTTTTAGGTGGAATTGTAGTTGGTAAAAAAGAATATATAAAAGAATTGCGGTTTTTCTGTCGCCAGACCGGCCCGTCAATGTCACCATTTAATGCGTGGGTATTGAGTAAAAGTCTGGAAACGTTGAATTTACGGATGGAAAAACATTCATCAAACGCATTGGCGCTGGCAACATCTCTGGAAAAACATCCTGATGTGAAGATGGTAAAATATCCGTTTCTTGCCTCCCACCCTCAGCACGAACTGGCTAAAAGACAAATGAGTGCAGGTGGTGCAGTTGTAACGATTGACCTGGAAGGTGGTTTTGAACGTGTAGCAGCATTTATGGACGCTTTAGAAATTGCATCGCTTTCTTCAAATCTTGGAGATACGAGAACAATTGTAACCAATCCTTATACCACAACGCATGCAAAACTCAAACCAGACGAAAAACTGGCATTGGGTATTACAGAAGGTTTGATCCGGATTTCCGTTGGACTGGAAGACATTGAAGACTTGATTGAAGATTTCACAAACGCGGTGGAAGTTTCGGTAAAAAGTGATATATTAGAGTAAGAAAGAAGGACACAGAGTAAAGCAGAGAAAAAAGAGATTCACAGAGAATTAAAAAAAGAAAATCTTTGTGACCCTCTGTTAAAATCCGTGGTTTTCTGTGTAATAATAGAATAAGACAATCACCATGAACACTAACATATCTTCCCTTCACGCAGCCATTGAAGGCAAAAGTGAAACAGAATCTTTGGCTATTTTAGCTGATCTGTTTCCAGGCGAAGTTGTATTTTCTACAAGTCTGGGTTACGAAGACCAGGTCATTACGGATTTCATATTAAAGAACAACCTGAATATTTCCATTTTCACTTTGGATACTGGCAGGATGTTTAATGAAACATACATGACCCTTCAAAAAACCAATAACAGATACGACACGAAGATTAAAGTAATGTATCCTCAAACCGATATGGTTGAGATATTAATGAGTTCAAAAGGGCCTTTAAGCTTTTACGATTCGGTTGAAAACAGAAAGGAATGCTGCTACATCCGTAAAGTAGAACCATTAAACAGGGCATTGAAAGGTGCTAAAATATGGGTAACCGGTATCAGGGCTGAACAGTCAGGAAACCGTCAGTCTATGAGTAAACTGGAAATTGATGAAGCGCATGATCTGATTAAATTCCATCCGATTCTGGATTGGTCTTTTGAAGAGGTTAAAAGCTATGTAAAATCAAATGGCATACCTTATAATCCATTGCACGACAAAGGTTTTGTGAGCATTGGCTGTGCGCCTTGTACACGTGCGATTCAGGAAGGTGAAGATTTTCGTGCAGGACGCTGGTGGTGGGAAGATGAATCCAAAAAAGAATGTGGATTGCACGCGAAGTAGCAGCTATCAGCTATCAGAAAGTAGTATCTGAACCTAATGAGTTCATAAATTAAAATAACGAATTCTTATTAAAAGCTAACGGCCAACGGCTTATAGCTAAAAGCTAAAAAAGTATGTCAATTTCAGTTAAAGAAGTGTCGGATATCAGCGATCAGGAAACAGACGAAAGACGTAAATATCCTGATTATCTGGATCAGTTAGAGGCCGAGGCAATTTACATAATGCGGGAAGTTGCCGGTCAGTTTGAGCGTCCTGCTTTGTTATTTTCAGGTGGAAAAGATTCTATTACACTGGTTCGTCTCGCTCAAAAAGCATTCGCTCCTGGAAAAATACCTTTTCCATTGGTACATGTTGATACCGGACATAATTTTATTGAAGCAATTAATTATCGCGACGAACTGGCTGAACGCCTTGGAGCGAAATTGGTGGTTCGTTATGTAGAAGATACCATTAAAACAAAAGGCCTGAAAGAACAAACAGGTAAAAATGCAAGCCGTAACTGGTTGCAGACTTTTACTTTATTAGATACTATCGAAGAATTTGAATTTGATGCATGTATTGGCGGAGCTCGTCGTGATGAAGAAAAAGCGCGTGCAAAGGAAAGGATTTTCTCTTTCCGTGACGAATTTGGCCAATGGGATCCAAAACGTCAGCGCCCTGAACTTTGGAATTTGTTCAACGGTCGTATTCATAAAGGTGAAAATGTACGTGTTTTCCCTATTTCTAACTGGACTGAACTTGACGTATGGGCATATTTGAAAAGAGAAAAAATTGCTCTCCCATCTATTTATTTCGCTCACGAACGTGAATTGATTTTGAGAGACGGCCGTTTGTTAAATAACACGCCGGTAATTGAAAAAGACGAAAATGATCAGATCGTAACCCGTCAGGTTCGTTTCCGTACGGTTGGTGACATGACATGTACTGCCGCCGTAGAGTCAAAAGCTGCAACACTGGATGAAGTAATTGCTGAAATATCCATTTCAAGAATCAGCGAAAGGGGAGAAACCCGCATCGACGATCAACAAACCGAAGCCGCCATGGAAGATCGTAAAAAAGGCGGATACTTTTGAGGAATTAAGAATGGACGGACAGTACCGTGTATAAATTAAGAGTTAAGAATTCTCGACTTTTAATATCAAAGAGAATATTTTCAATATGTTAAGAGACTGATTTAAGGTTGTTTTTAACTTCTTTAACTACATAATTTCTTAACTTCTAATTTTAAAAAAGTGGATTTACTTAGATTTATAACAGCAGGTTCTGTTGATGATGGCAAAAGCACATTGATCGGACGCTTGCTTTACGATACAAAAAATATATTGGCAGATCAGATGGAAGCCATTGAACGTGCGAGCAAGAGTCGCAATGATGGTGAAATTGATCTGGCACTGCTTACTGACGGACTTAGGTCGGAACGTGAGCAGGGAATTACGATTGATGTAGCCTATAAATACTTTCAGACTCCAAGTCGTAAGTTTATCAGCATCGATGCTCCCGGACATATTCAGTATACAAGAAATATGGTTACAGGCGCTTCCAATGCGGATCTTGCTGTGATTTTGGTAGATGCCCGCCATGGTGTTGTTGAACAAACCCGGCGCCACTCTCTGATTGCGTCCATGCTTGGAATTCCACACGTAATTGTGGCAATTAATAAGATGGATTTAATTGGCAACTCCGAGGAAGGATTTGTAGCAATTGAAAAATCTTATCAGGAATTAGCTGAGAAACTGAATATCAAAGACCTGACTATTATTCCGGTAAGTGCCTTAAATGGCGACAACATCGTTGACAGATCGGAAAATATGCCTTGGTACACTGGGGAAACTTTACTTTCTGTTCTTGAAACAGTAAATGTATTAAAGGACCAAAATCAGGATGATGCCCGTTTTGCAGTACAATATGTAATTCGCCCTCAGACAGAAGAGTTACATGATTACCGTGGATATGCCGGACGCATTCAGAGCGGAACGTTTAAAAAAGGTGATGCAGTTAAAGTTTTGCCATCTGAAACAGAATCAAGAATATCAAAAATTGAATTTGGCGGAAACGAAATTGATGAAGCATCTGTTTTAGAATCTGTAACGATCTTACTTGAAGACAATATTGACATTAGCCGCGGAGACATGATTGTTTCATTAAGCAATTCTCCCGCTGTTAGCCAAGATCTGGAAGCAATTATTTGTTGGATGGATGATAAAAAAACACTTAAAGCAGGCAATAAATATATCCTTCAACACGGAACTTCAAGGTCACGTTGTTCGATCCGGGATATTGAATACCAGATAGATATCAATTCATACGAAAAATTAGCGGACGTTGACAGCCTGAAATTGAACGATGTGGCAAGAATCGTTTTACGTACGGCCCAGCCGATAGCTTATGATTCATATCAGAAAAACAGAGCAAACGGTGCTGCTATTCTGATTGATGAAACTTCAAATGTTACTGTTGGAGCATGTATGATTGAATAATTAAGATTATCAAAAACTGCCATACTGAGCTTAACTGATTGCTCCGGCTGGCAGAAGCAATATACTATTCCGATAGATTTAAGAATTATATCACCATGAGTACTTTAATAATTTCAGAAAAAGTAGCAGCAGTAGCGAAACGCGATATTGTTGATTTACAAAACAAAATCGACGCTTTTAACACTGGTGAAACTCCGGAAGAAGCTTTTCGTAAGTTTCGTCTGACCCGAGGTGTGTACGGTCAGCGCCAGCCTGGTGTACAAATGATACGTATTAAACTTCCTTTTGGACGTATTACTGCGGATCAGCTTGTTCGTATTGCTGATACTTCCGATAAATTCGCAACTGGTAATCTGCATGCCACGACACGGCAGGATATTCAGCTGCACTTTGTTAAATTATCGGATTCACCGCAGCTTTGGGCCGATCTGGAAGACGCCGGAATTACTTTAAAAGAAGCTTGTGGTAATACAATTCGTAACGTAACCGCCTCATCTGTTGCAGGAATTGATCCGGATGAACCATTTGACGTAACACCAATTGCCCATTCCATATTTACATATTTTCTTCGCAATCCTATTAATCAGGATATGGGAAGGAAATTTAAAATTGCAGTTTCTTCTTCGGAAAAAGATTCAGCTTTGGCTTTTATCCATGATGTTGGTTTAATCGCTAAAATGGGAACGAATGAAGCTGGAGAAACTGTGAAAGGTTTTAAAGTCTTACTTGGTGGCGGATTAGGCGCTCAGCCTTTTTCAGCACAAACTGCTTATGAATTTTTAGAGGAAGAAAATGTAATTCCATTTATTGAAGGTGTATTACGTGTTTTTGACAGATATGGAGAACGTGTAAGGCGCCATAAAGCACGGATGAAATTCCTGCTGAATGAGCTTGGCCTGGAAGAAATGATGGCAAGAGTAAAATTGGAACGTACTGCACTTAAAAATAAAGTATTTACAATTCCTCAGGACCTGTTCGAAACGCCGGCTACTTCTGTTGATTATGCTCCTCGTGCTTCCGTAAGTGAAGATGTTATTTTAGACATTGCTTCTGAAAGTATTGAAGAGTCAGGTATTGAAACTTTCAAAAAATGGCTTAAAACCAATGTTTTTGAACAAAAACAAAAAGGTTGGTACGCAGTTCAATTGCGTGTTTTGTTAGGAGATATGCATTCTGACACTGCTCGTTCTCTTGCTGATATTGTAAGAAAATATGCTGCCGATGATATTCGTGTAACAGTGAATCAGGGATATATTCTTCGTTTTGTAAAAGGTGAAGATCTTGTCGCTATTTATCACGAACTAAATAATTTGGGACTTGCAAGCCCTGGTTTTGACAGTACAATGGACATTACAACTTGTCCAGGAACTGATACTTGTAACCTGGCAATTTCCAGCAGTTACGGTATTACCCGTGTTCTGGAAGATGTGATGAAAGACGAATTTCCTGAAATGATTTATAATCAGGATATTAAAATAAAAATTAGCGGCTGTATGAATGGATGTGGACAGCATAATGCTTCCAATATTGGTTTTCATGGCAGTTCCATAAAAAATGGCAAACTTGTTTTGCCGGCTTTACAGGTTTTATTGGGAGGTGGATTTTCAGGTGATGGTATTGGTTTGATTGGTGATAAAGTAATTAAGGTACCAACTAAACGTGGTCCCGAAGCATTACGTACACTCTTTAATGACTACGAAGCCAACGCATTTGACGGTGAATATTACAACCAATATTATACTCGCCAGACTAAAAATTATTTCTTTCAATTGCTGAAACCAATTGCTGATCTTTCGACAATTCAGGATGATGATTATCGTGACTGGGATCATGATGAAATGTTTAAAACTGAAATTGGTGTTGGTGAATGTGCAAGTGTTCTGGTTGATCTTGTTGCTACAACGATAACCGAAGGACAGGAAAAACTGAATCTTGCAAAAGAAAACTTCGAATCCGGAATTTGGGCTGATGCTATCTATCATGCTTATAATGTTTTAATTACCGGCGCGAAAGGTTTGTTAATGACAAAAGAAGTAAATACTAATACACAGTATGGTATTATTAATGACTTTCAAACCAATTTTGGACAAGAATTTAAATATGAAATTCCGGCTGAATACATTCTTGCGGATTCAGAAGAAACGCCATTCCGTTCACTTGCTTTCAGCATTAATAAATTTGAACCTACCGAAGCTTTCGCCACTTACTTCATTGGCACTGCTGAGAAATTCCTGAATTTTGTACGCAACACACGTGAAGCACAATTAATGGAAACCGGAGAACCGGTATTGCAGGAGCTTTCGTTTGGTAAGGATAGTTAATCGCGATTAGCTGTTAGCAATTAGCGAGTGTCTTGTTAGAAGCTAAAATCATAAAAACTACATAAATTTAAAGAAGTCAGGCTTGAGGGTTTTATTTCTCAAATCCTGACTTCTTTAATCATATTGTACATTGTAAAGCTAATTTCCTAATGGCTATTAGCTAAAAGCTGTAAAAATGAAACTTACATTAATAGGTGCTGGTCCTGGCGATCCGGATCTAATCACCTTAAAGGGAATTAAAGCTTTACAAAAAGCCAAAGTCGTATTATACGATTCCCTTGCACATCCTTCGCTTCTTGATTATTGTCCTGCTGATTGTATTAAAATTCTGGTTGGTAAACGTTTTGGTAAAACCAGTTGCAGTCAGGATGATATAAATTCTCTCATTGTTGAGTACGCCACCCAATATGGAGAAGTAGTGCGCTTAAAAGGCGGTGATTCTTTTATATTTGGAAGAGGTTATGAAGAAATTATTTATGCTGCACAGCACGGCATTGAATCTGAAATAATTCCTGGAATAAGCAGTAGTTATGCCGTACCTGCATTGGTGGGTATTCCGTTAACTTCGCGTGGTATTAGTGAAAGTTTCTGGGTCATTACAGGTACTACCAAGTCCCACTTGCTGTCGAAAGATCTTAGCCTGGCTGCACAATCTACGGCAACGGTAGTAATATTGATGGGTTTGCACAAGCTCGATGAAATTGTAGCCATTTACGCACAAATCGGTAAAACAGATGAGCCTATTGCTATCATTCAAAATGGTACTCTGGAAAATCAAAAGATAGTTACTGGAAAAATCAGTAACATTCAGCCTCTTGCTAAGATTAGTGAAATAGCCTCTCCTGCAATTATTGTAATCGGACAGGTGGCAGCCTTACCCGATTTGTCCCTGGAACATGTACAGGCATTAATTAAAAAGGAAAATCTTTTACCAGGCTGAATTTAAGGAAGTCTTAGTAACCATTTGAAATCAGGGAAGTTGCCTTTCCCCTCAAATTCTAAAAAGTAAAGAAGCACTGCTAATACCAGGTAACTAACGAAAAGCCATTTTTTCTTCTGTTCGTAAGCTTCGCGCTGATGGAAATAATCATAAACCATCGACGCAGAAAAACCAATGATCATCAGAACAAAACAAAATACACCACAATCTGTACGGTATCGCACATACGCACGTAAGGCGGGAGCTCCCAGGATCAGGTACATCAGCCACATACCAAAACCCATGCGGTAAAGATACATGCTTAAACGTTTATCGTTCTTTATATCAAATAATCCTTCTAACACAGCGTTTTATCAATTTTTTGAATAAGTGAAACTAACTAAATTTAAAAACAAAAGCTAACATTTTATTAACATATCATATATATGTAATATTGTAAAAATGTTTCTATGAATAAAGTAATCTCAAAAATTTTCCTTTTCTTCCTTAATTCGTTATCCGGACTTTCATGGAAAAATGCTTTTAGACTTTCCAGTACTTTAAAGTGGCTGTTATTTGATGTAATTGGATACAGAAAAGCTGTAATCTGGTCTAATCTTAAAAATAGCTTTCCGGAAAAATCAGACTCCGAACTTAAAATTATTGCTAACGATTTTTACCTCCATTTTACAGATATAATCGTAGAGACGATCAAGTTCCGTACAGCAAGTCCGGAGGTTGTAAAAGATCGTTTGCAGGGAGATATTAGTATTATGGATGATTTTTACGAAAAAAAAACAAATGTCATTTACCTGATGGGTCATCGGGGAAACTGGGAACTGGCTAATTTATTTTCGTCACTTTGTTTTACACATGAGTGTATTGTCGTTTACAGACCTTTACAAAATAAAGAATCAGACGAATGGTTCATTAATCTTCGTACTCGGTTTGGAGCAAAACTGGTTCCAATGGATCAGATTTTCAGGGAATTGCAAAAGCCAAGAGAAAGACCGTATGCCGTAGTTTTGGCCAACGATCAGTCAGCCAACCCCGGCACTGCATTCTGGACTACCTTTTTGAATCAGGATACGGGTGTTTTCAGAGGAGTTGAAACCATAGCAAGGCGGTATAATCTTACGGTACTTTATGCAGATTTCAGTAAGGTTCCTGATACAAGAGGATATTATCATGTGGATATCACTACCATTACAGATGAACCCAAGGCAGTACCAAATAATGCTATTCTTAAAAAGCAGATTGGCATCCTGGAACAAAATATTCAGGACCAGCCTCATAACTGGTTGTGGAGCCATAAGCGCTGGAAGCATAAAAAACCTGAATTATTAAAACCTGAACAATTGGCGTTATAGTTTTGCAAGTACTGTAAAACTATTTTTACTTTATCACAAATTCATCAAATAGTACAAACTAAGCGGAACTTATTTTACTGTCTGATTGCTTTTATTTTGGATAAAAGCGATCATGATGAAGAAGATATTCACCCGGCTGCTGCTATTTTTTCTTACTGCCATTTCCAGGCTTTCCTGGAAAAATATTTATAGATTATCAGATTTTTTTCGTCTTATGATCTTTGACATCTTTCATTACAGACGAGATGTAATTATGCAGAATCTTCGCAATAGTTTTCCGGAGCAGGATGAAGAAATGATCAAAAAAACTGCTGCTAAATATTACCGTAATTTTACTGATATTATTTTTGAAACAATTAAGTTACGCTCCATTTCTAAAACAGATCTATTGCGCCGTTTTGAATTTGACACTGCCATTCTGGATCATTATTATGCCCGAAAAAAGAATCTCGTTGTCGTCGCCGGTCATTTAGGAAACTGGGAAATGCTTAATTTATTTGCTTCTGCCAGATTATCGTACCAAATTGTAGTCGTATATCACGAGTTGGCAAATAGTACCTTTGAAAAATGGTTTAAAAAAGTGAGGACGCAGTTTGGTACAGAAATGGTTCCCATGAAGGATGCATTTGTAAAAGCAGTGTCACCACGCGATAAACCTTTTATTTATATATTGATTAATGATCAGTCTCCCATTCCTGAAAAGGCATACTGGACTAAATTCCTGAATCAGGAAACTGGCGTATTCAGAGGTGTGGAACTCATTGCAAGAAGATTAAATGCACCGGTTTTATACATGGGTATTTTACGAAATGAATGGAAAAGAGGTTTTTACAAATTCCACTTTGAACTCATTACCGAATCGCCAAAGGAAGAACCAAATAACCGGATACTTGAAAAACAGATCCATTTTTTAGAAAAAGATATTATAAAACAACCTGATAACTGGCTTTGGAGTCATAGGAGATGGAAGCATCGCCGCCCAAATAATCTGGAACTTTCCCAGTTACCGGAAGAAAATATAAAGTGATCAAATCTGTCAAATTCCTCATTCTTCGCTTTTCATCAATTGGTGATATCGTTCTCACCACGCCTGTAATCCGGTGCCTGAAACAGCAATATCCAAACGCAGAAGTTCATTATTTTACAAAGAAGAAATTCGGGTTCCTATTGGAAGACAATCCTTACGTTGATAAATTGTGGCTTTTGGATAATTCCTTTAATAAAATACTTCCTGATCTCCGGCTTGAAAATTTTGACTACATTATAGATTTACATACAAACCTGCGAACATTAAAAATTAAACTCTTACTTGGAAAACCTTCTTTTAGTTTTGAAAAACTAAACGTTCAGAAATTCCTGCTAACAAACTTTAAGATTAATTTCCTGCCCGACGAACATATTGTCGACAGATATATGGCAACCCTGAAAACTTTACAGGTAGAAAATGATTTGGCTGGTTTAGATTATTTCATACCTTTTAAAGACCAGATAGAAACTGAATGGATGCCGGAAACGCATCGTAAAGATTTTGTAGCTTATGCAATCGGCGGACAACATTTTACAAAAAAACTACCTGCAAACCGTATGATTGAACTTTGCAGGAAAATAAATTATCCTATTGTCCTGCTTGGGGGAAAAGAAGATTTTGATGAAGGCGAAGCAATACGCAATCAACTTGGAGATAAGCTGATATTTAATGCATGTGGTATGTATAATTTCAATCAATCGGCTTCTATTATTCAGAAGGCTCATATTGTCTTTTCACATGACACCGGACTTATGCATGTTGCGGCAGCTTTTAAAAAACGGATTTATTCCATTTGGGGAAATACGGTTCCGGCTTTCGGAATGTATCCATATAAAACCTCATTTGAAGTCATTGAAAATAATCAGCTTTCATGCCGTCCATGTTCCAAAATAGGATATAAAGAATGCCCTAAAAAGCATTTCAAATGCATGAACGAACTTTCGTTTAACTTTGACATTAAAGAATTACCTTCTCAAATTTAGTGTTAAGTTAATAATTTAGAAATTAAAATATAAAACAGACCGGCATGAATCAGAAAGTGAATATCGGAATAGTTCAAATGAGCTGTACTGATAATATAGAAGCCAACTTTGAAAAAGCAACGGTTAAAATTCGGGAAACGGCAGCTCAGGGTGCTCAGATAATTTGTTTACAGGAGTTATTTAGATCATTGTATTTCTGTGATATTGAAGACCATAAGAATTTTGAACTGGCAGAATCCATTCCCGGACCATCAACTGAAACTTTGGGATCTCTGGCTAAAGAATTAGGTGTGGTGATCATTGCTTCGCTCTTTGAAAAGCGTGCACATGGTTTGTACCATAATACAACAGCAGTACTTGATGCTGATGGCACTTACCTTGGTAAATACCGTAAAATGCATATTCCGGATGATCCCGGCTATTATGAAAAATTTTATTTTACTCCTGGCGATGCACCAAACGGAGAAACCGGAGAAATAGCAGATCCGATAGGTTATAGAACTTTTAATACCAAATTTGCTAAAATAGGTGTTTTAATTTGCTGGGACCAATGGTATCCCGAAGCTGCACGCATAACAAGTCTGATGGGAGCTGAAATATTATTTTATCCAACCGCCATCGGCTGGGATGTCAACGAAACGGATCCTGTAATTAATGATGAACAATATGGTGCATGGCAAACTATTCAGCGTGGGCATGCTGTAGCAAATGGTGTTTATGTTGTGTCGGTGAACCGGGTAGGTAAAGAAGGTGATCAGGAATTCTGGGGCGGTTCTTTTATTGCTAATCCGCATGGACGCTTGCTTTATCAAGCCCCTCATAACAAAGAAATTATGCATGTTCAGGAACTGGATCTGCAAAAACTGGATCATTACCGTACAACATGGCCTTTCTTCCGTGATCGACGTGTGGATTCTTATCAACCTATTCTAAAAAGGTATATTGACAGCAAATAAAATCTGACAAAATATAACTATTTCTATTTTTTACAAAGAAGGATCCTGATACCAGGGTCCTTCTTTGTATTTCAGACTGTTGACTAACAGTTTACAATTAGATTTCCTTATACGTTTAAGTTAAAATAAAGAATTGATAGGATTTAGAGTACAAAAACGTAACCATTAGCTACTTAGGAATCTAATTAGCCTTCCAACAGTCTATTAGTCAGATAGATTTCATTTAAGCCGTTTTATTGAAATTAAATAAAGGATTATTACAATACCATTTCCTCATTATCGAAATTCACCAATGATAATTGCAAATAAATGCGATTTTTAAATTTATTCTCTTGTATTTTTCCAGTTTGTCAGTATATTTGAGATGTCATTATACGAATGACTTTACTTCTTAACTGACAGACATATTCCAGCCGCACCTGAATTTGTCTCAGTGTATAAAGAGGAACATTAATAATCAAAACCTTTGGTCTTCACTGGTTTTGTGAAAAATTTTCATTTATACAATATAATTATTTCAACAAAGTTAATTTTTGCCGGGGGCAGACAGCTAGTCACTGACTTGAATTTGATTTCTAATTAATGTCTTTGATTTCCTTGTGAGTCCTCGATTAAAGAGGTTATTGCTTTCCGGAAAAGCAGTTTTTCAAGCTTATGGCTGTGTTTGTATGTCCACGCGAAAGTGTGTGCGGCGCACAGAAACGTGGACACCACACAGCCATAACTTTTATACTCCTTGCTAATATTAATCTAACTACTAAATTTCACTCCCCCATGCGCAAAACTTTACCATTACTTTTACTCGCCTGTTTCTTTTGCACCCTTGCTCATGCACAGGTAAGAAACATCGCCGGTAAGGTAACATCTTCCGATGATGGCCTTGGCCTCGCAGGTGCTTCAGTAATTTTTAAAGGAACCAATGTTGGTACCAATGCAGATGCAGATGGAAAATTCAGCTTCTCAATTCCCGGTGACGGAACTCTCGTAGTATCTTATGTAGGGTTTCTGATCAAAGAGATTCCAATCGGAAATCAAACATCTTTTGACATTAAATTAGATGCGGACACACGTCAGCTTTCCGAAGTAGTCGTTACCGCTTTTGGTATCGAGCGTGAGAAAAAAGCGCTGGGATATACGGTTCAGGAAGTAAAAGGAAGTGCTTTAACAGAGTCTCGCTCCAGTAATGTTGCAAACGCTTTGTCGGGAAAAATTGCAGGTGTTAGAGTTCAGTCGAATGGCGGGCCTGGTAGCGGATCTACAATTCAAATTAGGGGATCTTCTTCTGTTTCAGGAAACAACCAGCCACTTATTGTTATTGACGGTGTTCCGATGGAACAAACTGCTAACAAAACATACGGTGGTGGTATATCAGAGGTTAACCCTGATAACATTAAAGAAATGTCAGTTCTAAAAGGACCTAACGCTGCGGCATTATATGGTTCGCGCGCAGCAAACGGTGTTATTTTGATCACTACGAAAAACGGACAAGGCACAAAGGGCTTAGGTGTTGAAATAAATTCAAATATGACCTTTGAGCGTCCATGGATCAAACCTGATTTTCAAAATACTTATGGCGGTGGTAATGGCTACCGTACATGGTATAACAATGGATGGAGCGGATCGATTACTAATCCTACTGAAATTGCTCAGTATCGTTCTGTTTACGATTCAAGATATCCTTTAGCAGGTTCGGAAGGAACGGACGAAAGCTGGGGAGCACCTATGGACGGTCGCCTTGTAAGACAATGGTATACTGGTAATGAGGTTGCACCGCTTACTCCTCAGCCTAATAACTGGGAAGAATACTGGGAAACAGGCCGCACTTTCACAAACAGCGTTGCTCTTTCAGGTGGTAATGACAAAGGTTTCTTCCGTCTTGGATTGAGCCGTCTTGATCAGAAAGGAATTATGTATAATAATGATTTTCATCGTAACAACTTCCGTATCAATTCAGGATATAACCTTACAAAAAATCTGAGTGTTACGCTTTCAGGAGAATATATCAAATCTGGTTCTGACAATAGAAGCTATACAGGCGGACAGGAATTTATCTGGTCGCACCGTCATGTTTCATGGGATCAATTACGTGATTATAAAAGTTATAACGCTGTACATAATCAGCCGGCAACAGATGCAGAGCCTGCTAACTGGCAGCATACATTCTTTACTAATCCTTTTTTCTCGCAGGAATATCTTCCTACAAGTAATGAAAAAGACAGATTGCTGGGTAACATTGCTTTGAACTACAAAATTCTTCCTTCATTAAGTCTGATGATCAGAACGGGAACGGATTTCTGGAGTGAAACCCGTGTAGCTGTTTCTAACTTCAACCGCGTTCGTAATGGTGCCCGTACTCCGGGACGTTTCTCGGAAGAGGTTTTGCGTAATCAGGAAACCAACTCTGACTTTATCTTTACTTACAACAAAAACCTTAGTAAAGATTTTGGTCTGAATTTGCAATTTGGAGGTATCAGACGTACTAACTTCTCTAAAAGAAATTATTTCTATGTTGGAGAAATGGTTGTTGATCGCTTATATACTGCAGAAAACTCTATTCCAAGTACAAACGTTATTGAGAGTAATATAACTAAGTCAGAAACTCAAAGCTTGTTCGGAACAGCAAACTTCTCATGGAAAAATGCTTTGTTCCTTGATTTCACAGCTCGTAATGACTGGTCGAGTACATTACCAAGCAATGCAAGATCTTACTTCTACCCATCTGCATCGGCTAGTGCTGTAATTACTGAATTATTCGATATAAAAAGTGACGTTATTACATTCGGTAAAATCCGTGCAAGTTATGCGCAGGTTGGAAACGATGCAAATCCATATCAGTTAGCTCAGACCTTCCCAAAAGCAGGTTCATGGAATGGTTCAATCCCGAAATTTGGTGAAAACATTCAAATCGCAAATGCTAATCTTAAGCCGGAAATTACAACAGGTTTAGAATTTGGAGCAGACCTTCGCTTCTTACGTGGAAAACTGGGACTGGACGTTACTTACTACGATCAGACTACACGTGACCAGATTCTTGGAGTTGAAATTTCAAAAGCGAGTGGTTACAACACACGTATCCTGAATGCAGGTAAAATCACGAACAAAGGTATCGAGGTGTCTATATCCGGAACACCTGTAAAGCTTCCGAATGGTTTTAGCTGGGATATATCTTTGAACTACTCCCGTAACCGTAATAAAGTTATTGAACTTGCAGAAGGATTAACAACTTATACACTGGCTACACAAAGAGGTATGTCTTCAGAAGCTCGTGTTGGTCAGGCTTATGGTACTTTCTACGGTGTTGGATTCAAAAAATCTCCTGATGGCGAAGTAATTTATGACGCAAGCGGCTTGCCTGTAACTCAGTCAAATCAAAAACTTGGAAACATTCAGCCAGACTGGATCGGTGGTGTAACTAACACATTGAACTACAAAGGAATTTCTCTGAGCTTTTTAATTGATGCCCGTATTGGTGGTGATATTTATGATGAAGGAACAGGTACTGCGCGGTGGACAGGACAATATGCTGAAACTGCTCTTGGACGTGAAGAAGGTGTAATTGGAAAAGGCGTTCGTGAAATAATTGCTGCTGACAAGAGCATCTCTTACATTCCTAATGATATCATCGTAACGGCCAATCAGCTTTATGGATACAGTAACCCACGTAACTACCACGAATCAGCCATATTTGATGCAAGTTATGTGAAGCTTCGTGAAGTTTCATTGGGATACTCTTTCAATCCGGGATTCCTGAAAAGAATCAAAATTCAGTCGGCCAAGATTTCACTTGTGGGACGTAACGTTTGGATGATCTTCAAAAATACGCCACATATCGATCCTGAAATTGATGCAAAAGGAGGAAACGCCCAAGGGTTCGGTTATGGTGAACTTCCAAGCTCACGCAGCGTTGGAGCGAACTTGTCATTTTCTTTCTAAAAGAGGTTATCTAATCATTGACTTAACAGAATTTTTTGATGAAAAATATATTAAATCATAAAACCATTTGGATGACTGCGTTGGCTGGCATATTAACTGCCACCAGTTGTACCAAAGATTTTGATGAAATGAATACGAGCCCTAATGCTCCGACTGCAATTGGGCCACAATATCTGCTTCCGACAGGAATTGAAACGGCTATTGATCGTTACTGGGGACACAGAGACCGGTTTGAACGTATCAACATCGATGCAGCAGAATTATATGTTCAGCATCTTACCAGAAATATTTACAGCAACGAAGGAGACGATTACACCGTTTCTCCTGCACTACTTGCTAATAACTGGAAAGGTTTCTACAATGATTCGCAGTTAAATTTCCAACGGATCATTACTCAAACAGGTGCAGGATCTGCAACTCCAAATACAAATTATGAAGGTGTAGCATTGGTTATGCGTTCATGGGTTTTCTCTTTATTGACTGATATGTATGGAGCTATTCCCTACTCAGATGCTATAAAAGGGACAGCTGCTGAACCTAACTATACTCCTAAGTATGACTCAATGGAGCAGATATATGCAGGTTTGCTTGCCGATTTGAAACTTGCTAATGAAAAGCTTACCGTTGGCGGCCCTGCTGTTGCAGGAGACATCCTTTATTCAGGTGATATCCTGAAATGGAAAAAATTCGCAAACTCCTTACGTTTGAGACTGGCAAATCGCCAGGCAGCAAAAAAATCTGCTGAATCCCGTGCGATTATGGCTGAGATTTTGGGAGATGCTACTAAATTTCCTGTTTTCGCCAGTAATGCTGATAATGCTGCATTAAAATGCACAACGGTTTTGCCGAGTAATAATGAGTGGAATCAAATCCTGATACAAGGTGGCCGTACTGACTGGAATATCAGCAGCACACTTGCTGACAAGATGAATGCTTTGGGCGATACCCGTATCAAGGTTTATGCAAATCCAAACAAGGATGGTAAATATCAGGGTCACCCTAATGGTTTACCTGATGCAATTGCAACTTCTTATCTGGCAACCAGTTCGACTATTGGCAGCACATTTACCAAAGCAGATGCACCCGAAGTAATCATGACTTTCTCCGAACTGAATTTCATTCTTGCAGAAGCAGCATTGGATGGGGATATCAAGATTGGAGATGCTAAAACATATTTCGAAAAAGGGATTACTGCCTCTTTTGAGCAATATGGCTTAACTGTTCCAGCTACATTTTTAGCTAGCGTAGGTGCGGTAACGCGTGAAAAAGTACTTGAACAAAAATGGGTTTCTCTTTTTGCACAAGGAATTGAGGCATGGGCAGAATGGCGCCGTACAGGTTTCCCTGTATTCCCTGCACCGGATGCAAGAGCAGTATTGAAAAACGACGGTGTACTGCCAACGCGTTTCAACTATCCAAGTTCGGAATATTCCTTGAATGCAAAGGAAGTAGCAACCGGAGAAACTTTGAATGGAGGACCTAATGATATGAAAACCAAACTTTGGTGGGCAGAAAAATAAGGTCGATAATAAAACAGCATTTCACCGATAATTTGAAATTTATGAAAAATATAAAAAAGTTCTCCTTTTACATGTTGGCCGCAATTGCTTTTGCAACAGTTTCCTGTAAAGTAGAAGACCCTATGCTTGACAGTGTTGTATCACCGGTTTTGGTCGACATCGTTGGGGCTCCTTTCGGCTCCCCTATTGCCAGTGAGCCTACAGTAGCATACCTGGCTAGTGATGCGTCAGTAACTTTGCAGGCACGTTTACTTGAACTGGACAAAACCAATATTCTTGATCACACAAAAGGTATTGATTCTATTCCTGTTCCTAATGTTGCAATCAGAGTTACGATGCGGACGGGTGCTTCTTTAGGCGAAGTTACCTCGGATGCAACCGGTTTGATAAAACTTCAGAAAACCTGGGCAGAACTAGGAATAGCTGCTCCAAAAGCAGGTTCTATCACTAAAATATCATGGAGTGGTACTTATAAAGGAATTGCCTTTACGAGGTATTCACAAGTTCAGGCAAAATGAAAAATCGGTTAGCTATTATTATTTAGCTGACCGATTTTTCCGTAAATTGTATTCAAATTTTCACAAATACTTTACTCACAATACAACCGTCACCCATTACTAAATTTTTACAACAATGAACCAAAAAATTGACCGTCGTAATCTATTAAAATCCGGTTTACTGGCAATCGGAGGAATGACTTTGGCACCGCACCTAAGCATGGGCGCTTTTTCTAATGCTCCACTTTCTCTTGACCCTGAAAATCGTATTTTTAGAAGTCCGATGGTGAGAGAACATTATTTGCCTGCTGACTTTAAAGCACCAAAAGTTGTTGCACGTCTTAGCTCAAACGAAAATCCTTATGGACCTCCTGCGTCTGCTCAAAAAGCTGTAATTGATTCCGTTAAAACCGGAAACCGTTATGCAGGAAAAGACATGATGGATCTTATAAATAAAATTGCTAAAAAAGAAGGAGTTACTCCGGATTACCTGATGGTAGCACCAGGCTCATCTGACCTTCTGGAAAAAGTAGCAATCGTTCTTTTCATGCATGGTGGAAATATAGTTTCAGCTGATCCATGTTACATGTCAATGATCAGAGTAGCAGAATCAGTAGGTGCAACCTGGAAACCAATTCCTTGTACTACTGATTGGTCACATGATCTGAAAGCGATGGAAGCTGCGATCGATAAAGACACTAAACTGGTTTACGTTTGTAACCCAAACAACCCAACAGGAGCAATTACCAAAGGACAGGATCTGCTTGATTTCTGCTCACGCGTTTCGGAAAAAGTGCCTGTTTTCGTTGACGAAGCTTACATCGAACTTGCAGTTGGTGCTGATACACAGAGTATGATCTCTCTTTTATCTCAAAAGAAAAATGTGATCGTTGCACGTACATTCTCCAAAATTATGGGAATGGCTGGTTTACGTTTCGGATACATGGTTGCTCAACCTTCTTTCCTGAAAGAAATCAATAAAATTACACGTGGTGGATTCAGTATCTGCAGTACTACCGTAGCTGCATCGTCTGCCAGTATGGACGACAACGAGTTCCAGGATATGACTCGTAAACTGAACCACGAAGCGAAAAAATATTTGTACACTAACCTTGATAAAATGGGTTACAAGTACATTCCTTCATTTACTAATTTTGTACTGTTTCCTATAACTGTTCCGGGAAAAGAGCTTTTGACAAAAATGTCTGCACAAGGTATATCTGTACGTTCGTTTGACATAGCGAACAAGACATGGTGCCGTGTAAGCCTTGGAACTATGGACGAAATGAAAATATTCGTAAGCGCCCTTGGTCAGTTAAGTTAATCATTTGGAAGTCAGGATATTCCTGACTTCTTTTTCTTTTTGATATGAACAAAGAAGAGTATGCCAGACATTCTCTTCTTTGTCCTTTCTATCCATTTTTTGTTATCCTGCACCCCTCTTTTAATCTTTAATTCACGAACAAGATATCGAAAATCCAAAAGTATTTTTATCATGAGTGATGCATTACAAAAAACCATAACACTCCTATTGCTGATTGGTTTGGGCCTTGTGCTCAAAAGCAAATTTAAAAACAAAGACCAGACAAATGGTATCAAAGAAATCATTTTGTCGGTCGCTCTTCCTTCAACAATTTTCATTTCATTAATGAAAATTGACATGGATTCTTCCATGATCATCATTCCTTTGGTAACTTTGGTTTTCAATTTCCTGATGTTTTTTTCTGCGCCGCTTGCCTTTGCTTTATTTGGCATTGACAAAAACAGCCCGACAGGAAGAACATTAATGATGCTTATTCCATCGTTGGCTCCCGGCCTTTCATGTTTTCCGTTTATTGCAGAATTTTTGGGAGAAAAAAGTCTCGCTATTGCTGCCTTAGCCGATGTTGGAAACAAGTTTTTTGTATTGATTTCGCTGTATATTCTGGCCATGAACATGTTCCTGAAAAACAGTGATGACAAAGAAACTAAAATGGGCGGTAAGCTGAAAAGTTTGTTTTTGAGCATGTTTCAGGAGCCAATTAATGTGCTTATCTTTTTGGCTATTATCCTGTTAAGCTTTGGAATTAATTTCAAATCCCTGCCATTTTTCATCTCGGATGTATTTGATAAGACCAGTGCGATGATGACACCATTGGTTCTTTTATTCATTGGACTTGCCGTGCAACTAAAGGAAGGGAAAAAGCGTATCGTTGCAAGTATACTGTTCTTTAGAGCTGGTATTACCATGTTAATAAGTGCTGGTATGATCTATGTTCTTAACATTAGTGATACTTCCATGATACTGCTTGCTATTGTAATTCCATTGAGTGCCGCCAGTTTTTGGCCTCTGGCACATATTTCAGCTTTTAACCTGCGCGAAGACGCAAAATCTGTTCCGAAAGAAAAAAGAACTTTCGATCTGGAACTGGCTGTATTGCTGCTTGCATTTTCATTGCCGTTCTCAACAATCCTGATCCTCGCAATTTTATCTTCAGGAGCGTTTTTTACGCACATGCCAACACTTTTAATCTCCGGTTTTATATTTATTGGATTGGGTGCACTACCAAATGCTTTGAGTAAAGTATTTGTAAAAATGTCCAAAGCTTAATCCGAAAACATCTTATTATGCTGATTTACAAAAGCGCTGCTATTACAATTTTAACATTTCTGTCAATCAACTTATTGGCACAATCTGAAAACACAGTTTCTGACAAAGTAAAATCAGAAACCTCATTTAAGATTTTCAGGAAAAAAGATCAGGCTAAATATTTTTCTGATAAAGCTCCTGTAACAATGGCCGATGGAAGTACAAAGGCAATTGCGGATATAAAAGTGGGAGAAAATGTGAAAACATGCAGGAATGGAAAAAGTGTAACAACGCAGGTAAAGCAGGTTGATGTTTACGAAAAGCCTAATTCATCACTTACTGCCGTTTATTTGCGTCCTGTCTATGATCAAGCCATTAGTTCAAAACTAGTACCGGCACTACTTATAGAAGCAACGCCTGATCATCTGGTTCAAACCAACAAGGGTAAAAAAAGAATGAAACAGCTGTCTAAAAATGACGTTTTGTATCATTACGAACCTTCTACCGGAGTCGTTTCAACGTGGAAAGTAGGTGTAATTCATGCAAATGCCCGTAAGGTAAATAAAGCTTATGATCTGGTTACAGAAGACGGTACTTATCTGGTAGACAATATGGTTATGGCTCAATAATTTTTTTAATATCAGAAAGATTTAATCTGTAAAATTTAAGAAGAATCCAAAGTCCGGCTTTAAACCCAGTGCTTTGGATTTATTTTTTAATAAAACTTCCATTCAAAATAACAGTATATTCTTACAATCCTTTACGACCTTTGCAGCTTATTGAAATTTACAATCAGCCATATTTATTGTGTCAAATATCTCTTTTTCAGCTACTCCAAAAGAATCAGGATTTACTTTTCCAGCCGAATGGCATCCGCACCGTGCAACCTGGCTGACCTTTCCTCACAATGAATCTTCATGGCAAGGTGACAGACTGGCAAAAATGCGTCCGCAATATCTGGCATTTATAAAAGCAATAAGTCAGGGTGAAAATGTTGGAATTATCGCCAATGATGTAAATCTAAAAGATTTTATCGCTGCCGAATTAAATAAAATTGATGTTGATCTTTCCAAAATTGAATTTGTAATTAAACCAACCAATGATGCCTGGTGCAGGGATCATGGCCCCGCTTTTTTAATCAATCCCGAAACAAAACAAAAACTGATCATCGATTGGGGACATAATGCCTGGGGAGGAAAATATCCTCCTTATGACGACGATAACAGGACGCCTCAGGCTATTGCCGATTACCTCAAATTACCTGTAGTGCATCCCGGAATTATCATGGAAGGCGGCGCAGTAGAATTTAACGGAGCCGGAACTTTGCTTACCAGCAAATCATGCCTTTTGAATCCAAACCGTAACCCACATTTGAATCAGGAACAGATTGAAGAATATTTGTATAATTATTATGGTGTAAGTCAGGTTTTGTGGGTAGAAGACGGCATTGTAGGTGACGATACCGACGGGCATATAGATGATACAACCCGGTTTATAAATGAAGATACCATTGTTGCCTGTGTTGAAAATGACGTAAATGATGAAAATTTTCGAGTGCTAAATACCAATCTCAGCATGTTGAAAGCCATGCGTCTGATCAATGGAAAACAATTGAATATTATCGAATTGCCAATGCCAAAAGCTGTCGTGATCGACGGTTTCAGGACGCCCGGATCTTATGCTAACTTCCTGATCTGTAATGCAGGAGTAATTGTTCCTGTCTTTAATAATCCGAATGACGGCATTGCCATTGATATTCTTGAAAAAGCATTTCCTCAAAGAAAAATCATCCCATTAGAAGCCACCGAAATTATTTGGGGACAAGGAAGTTTTCATTGTTTAAGCCAGCAGGAACCACTGGTTTAAATTTTGGGATAATTAAAGCTTTTCAGCATTCAACCATTTGGTAATGATTTGTAAAATCAGTACCAAATGGTTGAATGCTGTATCAAATTCTCTGCAGAAGACAAAATGAAAACTATTCACTCCAGGGAGAGTTGAGTATGCTATCACAAAAATTCCTGCGTTGAAAATTGGGGATCATGAAAGCGCAAACATCTGCTTTTATATTCCCAAACGTTGTGTCCGTTTTGTGCTCAAAACCTGAAAAGAAAGTTGGAATAATATTCTTCTTAAAATCATTACGTGGAAAAGCCTGAATAATTTCTTCCCGGTTTGTTTCACTCAAATGTTCGTAACCCTCTCCCATCACATCCAGACCAACTCCGGAATACATTAGCGCAACTTCCGCCTCTTTGTGTTCTGCAATGCCAATAGTTGTGTGCAAAGCGATGGTATCCCATACAAGCTGCAACGATTCTTTTGGCAGGCCATGGCTTTTCAAAAACGCTCTTGCGGCATTGGCACCATCAACTTCAAAACGTAAATCAGCGCTGCTATAATGTGGAACCAATCCCAGGTCATGGAATATTGCGCTTACATAAAGTAGTTCAGGATCATATTTTAATGCGTTTCTTTCTCCATTCAACGAAGCAAACAGAAAAACGCGCAAAGAGTGATTATAGATAAACTCAGTACCATGTTCGAGTAAAAGTTCGGTAGCCTGATTAGCAATGGTACTGTCGGGAATACTAATTCCAGCGATAGATTTTGATTGATTAACTGACATTTTTAACGGTTTAATAATGAT
>Ga0247739_10000134_pt1 | contig 24384 bp, 23 predicted proteins | sample UWRJL058202B2_FD_180943 | JGI IMG/M metagenome (GOLD analysis project Ga0247739, IMG submission 180943) | Plant litter microbial communities from Arlington Agricultural Research Station in Wisconsin, United States - UWRJ-L058-202B-2 | ecosystem: Environmental > Terrestrial > Plant litter >...
TTATTCCGCATTTGCACGGCATTTGCCCATTCACAAACAAGCCAATTACCACTTCATATTAGTCCATAAAAAAAGCCTTGGAAAAAATCCAAGGCCTCTAATAACTTGTTATGTTATATTAGTTTCTCTTTACTGGTGCTTTTGTACCTGCTGCTGGCTTAGTCCCGCCTTCTTGTTGCTCACCCGGCTGTACAGGAAGTTTCAGTCCTAATTTCTTTGCTACTGGAATTACAAGGTTATCTGCTGGAGGTGCTTGCCAAAGGGCTTCTTTCCTAAATACATAGGTGTATTTTTGCTCATCAATAACAGCTTGAAAAGCGTTTACCACCTTAGTGTAAAACGGTTGCATCAATTGTTGTTGTTTCTGCTGAGAAATCTGCTGAGCATATTGTTGCCAGTTTTGAATGGTATAAAACAATTGCGCCATGTCTTGCTGCATTTTTTGCCTAGCCATCGGCGGCATGCTAATGCTGTCTTTTTTGAAAGTACTATCCATCCTTTTAAGTTCGCCTAAGTTAAAGTCGTACTCAGCACCTAAAGAATCCCTTTCAAAAAGCGCAACTGTTGTGTCTATCTTAGATACACCAGGCATCAGACTAACCACATAATCCATATCGAAATAACCAAATTTGGGTGCTTGTGCTGCAGCCTTTTCATTACCGGCGAACAACAGGGCTACAGCAATTGTAGCGATGGTGAATAACTTTTTCATGTTCTGTTTGTAAGTCAATTGTTTTTTTTGTTATGTAAATTTTTATTGTCTAATACCCAATTCCCTAAGTACATCTTCACTTTTGTCCAATTTTGGGTCGGCAAATATAACGGTAATTCCCTCTGATTTGTCCAAAATAAAATCGTAAGAACGAGCCACCGCAAGCTTTTGAATGGCTGTATAAACCTTATCTTGTACCGGCTTTATCAGCTTTTGTCTTTCCTTAAAAAGATCACCTTCAAAACCAAAACGTTTTTTCTGCAGGTCCCGCAACTCTTTCTCTTTATTGAATAATTCGTCTTCTCTTTTCTTTTTCAACTCATCGCTTAACATTACCTGCTCCGCATCAAAATCACGGTACATTTTATTAAGTTCTTCTTGGCGCTGATCTATTTCTTTTTGCCAACCTTCGGCGGTAGCATCTAGCGCTTTCTGAGCCGTTTTATACTCTGGCATCTTATCAAGGATGTATTTTGTGTCGATGATAGCATAGCGCTGAGCGGAAGCCGCAAAACCAAGGGTCAAGAAGAGGCCAAGGCTAAATAGAATTTTTTTCATGGTATCGTTATTTTGGGATAGAACGAAGTAAAGCGATTTTTGGCATATAAGGTATTGTTAATGAATGTTGGATAACACCAGCAATACTTTACATCTAATCAATGGCATTCCCAACAATTAATAACAATCAATGTTCAGGGTCGATACTCAAACCTTAGTTAACGGATGCATATCGAGCCTTGAACATTAATCGTCAAATATTATTCTGGCTCAAAGCCTAACATGAACGTAAACTTAGATGCACCTTTTAAACCTTGTCCTGGCTGTAAACGATCCAAACCTACCCCATAATCAAAGCCTAGCAATCCAAACATGGGCAAGAAGAAGCGCATACCTAAACCAACACTCCGACGTAATTTGAAAGGATTGTAATCTTTAGTGCTATACCATCCGTTAGCTGCTTCGGCCCATGCCATGGCATATATGGTGCTGCTTGGGTTGGTGCTAAATGGATACCTAATTTCCGCTGTATACTTATTAAATATAGTAAAGAACTTAGAAGCACCAGACTGATCAGGGTTTACTTTCGGGTCACTGGTTTCATATACCGGATAACCACGATGTGAAATGATTTCGTACCCAAGCAAAGCAAAACTGTTGCTTAAACCTGCATCACCCACTTGAAAACGTTCGAACGGAGAAATTTCCAACTTGCTATTGTACTTACCAATCATGCCCGCCTTGGCGGCAAAACGCAATATGAATTGATGGCTCTTGTCTTCACCCGTTCCTTTGGTAAGGGGTACAAACCATTCGCCTGTAAAACGCCATTTGTGGAACTCAACAAACTTATATTTTTCTTCGGCGGTAGCATAGTTCACGTCTTTACGGAACAAACTATAAGGAGGCGTTAACTGCATACTTAGCAAGAAGTTGCTACCACTGCGAGGGAAAGTAGGCTGATCCACAGAAGAACGTTGTAAAGAAATCTTGAAACTGATATTGGAACTCAAGCCATTGTTGAAATCGCTTAAGATGGCGTAGTTTTTAAGACGATAGCGTGTATAGTTAAGTGAATACACCAAGCTAAAAAAGTCATCTGGCCATTTCAATTGCTTACCTAAGCTAATGCCCAAACCAGTGGTCATGATATACGAATTGTTGGCAGCATCGCTTGTATAGGTACCTGTTGTTGGGTCGTATGCATTCGCATATTTCGTGTTGTAAACGCTTACTGTAAGTGCATTTGGTTTCTTTCCACCCAACCAAGGCTCGGTAAAGCTGAAGTTGTAACTGCGGAAAGCCCTACCGTTACTTTGCACCCGAAGGCTCAATTTTTGGCCATCTCCACTTGGTAATGGATCCCATGCATCCTTTTTAAATATGTTGTGTAGTGAAAAGTTGTTGAACGAAACACCCAATGTACCCGTTAAACCGATACCACCGCCCCAGCCAGCGGAAAGCTCCAACTGATCGGCACTTTTTTCTTCTACGGTATAATTGATATCCACCGTTCCATCTTCTTGGTTCGGAATAGGATTGATGCCAATTTTTTCTTGGTTGAAAAAACTTAAGTTAGCAATTTCACGTTGAGAACGAATCAAATCGGCACGACTGAATTTTTCACCCGGCATGGTACGTAGCATACGACGGATTACATACTCCTTCGTTTTGTCGTTACCCGAAATACGAACATTCTTGATGGTGGCTTGCGGGCCTTCAATCAATTTGATTTCGTGATCGATCGTATCGTTATAAACCGCAGTTTCTGTTATTTCTGTACGGAAAAACAAATAACCATCATCCATATACAGGCCACTTATATCGCCGCCTTCTGGACTCATTTGTTTACCTACTCTTTTGTTGAGTAATTCTAAATTGTAAGTATCACCTTTCTTGATTCCTAAAATCACATTCAGGATGCTGTCGCTGTATTTGGTAGCGCCGCTAAATTTGATATCTCCAAAAACATATTTATGCCCCTCATTTACCTTCACGTTGACGCTCAACGTACTGGTGTTCGGATTAAAAATAAGGGTGTCTTTTTCGATGCTCGCATCTCTATAACCCAAGCTATTATAATATTCTAACAGGGATAACTTATCTTCTTCGTACTTCGTTTCGCTAAATTTTGCATTTACAAACGGTTTAAAGCGGAAGTATGGGTCGATGAATTCCTTGATTTTTGAAGGCTTCAAATAATCGTAGTTCTGTACAAAGTGTTTGAAAGTAATCACACGTTCAGGTTCGTAATAACCAGTATCAGTGATTTTCTTGAAATTGTAGTGCCCCATTTCTTTGGTTCCACCAAATTTTTTCTTCACTTTGGCATCAGTAACAGCTTCATTTCCAGCAATAAATAGGGTACTTATTTTTACTTTGTTCCCTTTGGTAATGTTGAAAACCAAATCGCGGCTGTTGGCAATATTAGGTGTAACCTGTTCTGTAATCTGCACTTTTATATTGCGAAATCCTTTTTCTACAAAAAACTTTTGGATAGCCTCGGTTGCATTCTGCTTCATGCTTTCGGTAATAACACGACCAGTAACCAAGCCTGTTTTGGTAACCAAATCTTCTTTTTCGCCTTTTTTTACTACTCTAAAATCAAATTTCCCGAGTCTTGGACGTTCCTGTACCTCAATTTCCAAATCCAAGATATTGGGTTGCTCTAAACGGGTAATATAAATAACCACATTGCTAAAATAGTTCTGCGCCCATAAATTGCCGATGACCTTGCTAAAGTTATCGCCACCAGGAATCATGACCTTGTCACCCGTATTAATGTTTGCTATGGAAAGCAACAATGCCTGATCGAAATTTTTATTTCCTGAAACGGTAACCTTTCCTACCCGATATTCCTTAGGTGTAGGGCTATTAAAAATTCCTTCCAACTTTACATCCACGGATGTTACAGTGGTATCGCTTCCAATTATTTGTGCCGATGCCTTTGAGCAAAAGATACAGGTAAGGAGAGCTGAAAGCGACAGGAACCTAGCTAAATGTTGCATGCAGTTTTTTATGGTTTGATTGTTTTCCGCACCTTATAAATACACCCTTTTAAATTATGGAGGTACGGGGCGGCAATTTAAAGTCTATTATTAAAAGTGTTTGTTAAACTCAACTCTGTAATGAACAATCCGTGTGGTATATGATTGATTTAACAAAAAAGAAGTTTTTATTATAGAAATGAATAATAGCAGCCTTTTACCAGGTGACCAATTGCCAACCTTATATGCTGCACCGGTTTCAGGCTTTAGAATTTACTTAACTAATGAAGTCTTTGTAGATATTATGGTTGAAGTTCATCCTTTACCTGTGCACCTGTTTTTCCAAACCTGCGCTCTCGCCTTTGATAGTCTAAAATTGCCTCATACAAATCCGCTTTTCTAAAGTCTGGCCAACGGGTATTGGTAAAATACAATTCCGCATACGCTAACTGGTACAATAAAAAATTGCTGATCCTATACTCGCCACTTGTTCGAATCATTAATTCTGGATCCGGATAAAGGCTCGTGTATAGATATTGTTGGAGGGTTTCTGGAGTAATGGATTCTGCGGTGATTTTTTTTGCTTCTACGTCTGTCGCAATGGCCTTCACCGCTTGCACCAGTTCCCACCGTCCGCTATAGCTTAGGGCCATAATCAATTGCAGACCTGTATTTTGTGCGGTCATTTCCAGCGCTTCATTCAGTTCTTTGTTCACAAACGGAGAAAGCATGTTCCGGTCGCCAATAACTTGCAGTTTGATGTTGTTTTTATTGAGGGTCTCAGTCTCTTTGCGAATCGTGTCAACTAACAACTCCATCAGGCCGCTTACTTCTAGCTGCGGTCTATCCCAGTTTTCGGTACTAAAGGCATATAACGTCAAGTAGCCAACGCCTAGTTCGGCACAGCCTTCTACTATATTTCGCACACTCGCAACGCCGTGGAAGTGACCAACCAAGCGGTCGTGCCCCTTTTCTTGCGCCCACCTTCCGTTTCCATCCATAATGATGGCTATATGTTGGGGAAGATGGGTTTTATCTATCTGCTCCAATAACGTACTCATACCCACTTTTTTTTATAAGGCCGCGAAGGTAATGATTTCGCGGATGGCAGCATATATTAGAAATGAAACCTTGCGCCGATAGACAATTTGAGCCGTTTTCAACGTTGAAATGAGCCGCTTCTTTTTACCCATAAAAAAACCTACCGGATTTAGCCGATAGGTTTTTCTACACATTGTATCTATGTCGTTCAATATTTATAAACGCACTGGAGGACATACATAAGAAGAAAGGCTGAAGCTTACCCCTACTTCTACAAAAATGTACTGATCCTTTTGATTGGTTAACCCGCGTTGACGATCTTTAATACCGATGGCGTTGCCCCCATTGATTTCATAACTGCGATCCTGCAACAAAAATGCTGGAGATACGGCTCCGTTCGGCAAATCTGGAAACGCATCTTTTCCAGCGTAAGTCGTGCTCACGTCATCCAAATAATCCGTGCCGGTGAAGCGATGGGTAATTTCGAAGAAAACATTGGTCTGTCCACTCACGTTATACTTAAAACCAACCCCAATAGGTATGCATAATGCCATGGAGCTGTATGGTTTACGGCCTGCAATGGTACCTTGTCCTTCTGTATTCAATGGACGGAGGTAATATTTTTCACCAGCTAAATATGCATATGGGTCATACGTGAAGAAACCTGCGCCCATAGTTACATAGGGTGTAAACTGATATCCAGGCTGGCCAGGTATAAACTTAAAAAAGTGAAAATCACCCTGAACCGCCAATTCAAATAACTTAGTATTGAAGCTTAGGTTTCGTGTTTTTTGGGTTTCATTTTTAGAGTAAACATCACTATAACCCAACTGGGCAAAGTGACCACTTACCTTCAACCCGATATAGCTACCGAATTGTTTCCTAAAGAAAACACCAACTACAGGCTTAGGCCTATTGAAGGCTGCCCGAGTATTTAGGTCGCCAAAATAATGGGCGGCACCTAGTGAAAAACCAATTTCGCCATTGACCACATTGGCATCTATTTGGCTTTTAGCGGAGAAAGCAGCTAGTAAGGCTACAAAAACGAAAATCTTCTTCATGCGTGCAAAATAACGATTGTTTACTTTAACGAAAAAATGACAGTATAATTATATCGAAAAATATTTTTTTGCGTACACTCAACCATTACGATGCTTGTTTTGAACAAATTTATACAAATTAAAATTTTCTGTATGCGATATTTCGTTCTTCAACTGTGTCTTCGTGGTGCCCTTCATCCGTTTATTTTGTAGTAAGTGGAAGGCTTTTTCCGCCAATAACCAATATTTCCTTGTATTGGTCAAATGATATACTAAATGATGCTCAATTTTTACGATCAGTTCCTCTATGCCCTCTTTTTGCGAGGCCGTGGTCTTAAGAATGGCAATCTCATTTGCTTTCGAATGAAACGCTGGCGCTAACATGAGCCGTAAATTCCGTACAAATAAATCTGCATCTGGACGGTCGGCCTTGTTCACTACAAATATATCGGCAATTTCCATCAAGCCGGCTTTCATGGTCTGGATTTCGTCGCCGCCTTCGGGCACTGCAACCACCACGGTACAATCGGCCAGTCCTGCAATCTCAATCTCGCTTTGCCCTACGCCAACCGTTTCTATGATGATAAAATCAAATGGAGCAGCTTTCATCACATCGCTTATCTCGATAATTTTTGGGTGCAGACCGCCAAGTGAACCACGTGTTGCCAAAGAGCGGATGAAAACTTGCGGATGATTATACCAGTCACTCATTCGGATGCGATCACCCAGCAGGGCCCCGAGGTTAAACGGTGAAGATGGGTCTACGCAAAGTACACCGATTTTTTTACCCTGCGACGTCCATGCCGCTATCAAACCGTCCACCAACGTACTTTTGCCAGCACCAGGCGGGCCAGTAATTCCTATTAATGGGATGGATGAACTGGGCAACTGCTCTAAAAAATCCTCATATCCTTCCACTTCGTTTTCAATCAACGAAATACAACGGGCCAATGCCTTGATAGAACCAGATTGTATTTGTGAAAGTAAGCCATTGAACATGAGAAGGAGGTTTGCGCAAAATTAATGGCCTGTCATCTGCCGCCATTTAAAAATTTAATTTAAGGCTGTCGTCAAGATATAACGTGTTTGATATTTTATTTGATATTACCCCATAAAAAAAGCGGAAGAACTACTCTCCCGCTTTGATCAACTTCATTCAAAAAAAAATTCATTTACTGCCAAACACCTTTGTAAGAATGCTGCTGGCATAAGATGCCGGATTTTTACGGATTTTCTTTTCTTCTTCGGCCACATAATAGTACATGCCGGCCATTGCTTTTTGCGTAACGTAGGTACTCAAGTCAGTCTCTACTTTTTTAGACGAGAATTTATTGTAAGTACTAAATACATCTGTCCAATATTTGGTAGCATTTACTTTTACCAATGATGAATCTATTACTGGTTTAAAGGCCGCACTTAAACTGCTTGTTGTAGATTTTCTTAAATAAGTAGTTGCAGACGAATCGCCACCTTGCAAAATGCCGAGTGCATCAGTAATACTCATGTTTTTAATGGCTGAAAGAAAAATGGGCGCCGCTTTTTTAGAAGCATCTTCTGCGGCACGGTTAAGGCTTAAGATGGCATTATCCATCAATTTGCCTGCTCCAAATGTGCGCATGGTCTTTTCTACTTTCTGTACTTCAGGCGGTAGGAGGATCTTAACAGCTGCATCCTTAAAAAAACCATCGGTAACACTTAATTTACCGGCACTAGCACTGGCACCAACATTAAGTGCTTCCTTTAATCCACTTACAATATCGCCATTACTTAAAGAACTGCCCGTGGTAGAACCCTTGGTAGTATCGCCAGTTACTTTTTTTATGATGTTTTTAAAAATGCCTTGCGCTGAGGCTGATCCAACGGAGGTCGCCACTATAAAAGATGCCATTAATAGTTTCGAAATGTTTCTGTTCATCGATTGTTTGTTTTGTGATTGCTTAACTGCAAGGTAAATGAGAGACGGGCAAAGAAGCTAAAAGATTACAGGTTAACAAAAATTTGCGATTTTGGCACTGTTGAGATATTTAAACAAAAAGAGTCTAAAATCTTCTTGCCTGCAACCGCATAATTTGAAAGTTGTAACTGTAATAGAGCCGAATAAATAATAAAACATCGTAAAAACGTTGTTGCATTAATGGGCTACGAAAATTTATCGTCAAAATATTTATTGATTATCAGCTCATTACAAAGGTGCGAAAAAAATTTGTTGCTGAAATCTTTGGAAGATATATTGAAATTATACACCTTTGCCGCCCATTCAAAAAACGAATGGATATTTTTAATTAAAAGGCGCCTCCCAGGATGGTGGCGGGGCCGATAAAGAAAACAAGTTATGAGCAAACTACATTTCACCACCAAACATGCGAACGAGGCTACTGTTGTGCACAACTGGTACGTTGTGGACGGTACCAATCAAACCGTTGGTCGTATGTGCGCAAGAATTGCGGCCGTTCTCCGTGGTAAGAACAAAACCTATTATACGCCCCACGTAGATTGTGGCGATAATGTAATCATCATTAATGCAGACAAAGTTGTATTTACTGGTGATAAATTAGAACAAAAAACCTACATCAACTTTAGTGGTTACCCAGGTGGTAAAAAAGAAGAAACTGCAGGCAATTTGTTGAAACGTCGTCCGGATGCAGTTTTGGAAAGAGCTGTAAAAGGGATGTTGCCTAAAAACCGTTTGGGTCGCAAAATGGTAAAAAAATTGTACGTATATGCTGGTACCGAACATCCGCATACTGCACAACAACCAAAGGAACTTAAATTCTAAAAAAAGTACGGAGTATAAAGTACTTAGTACTTAGACTTCGGTCGTAACAGTTATACTCATTGTACTTGGTATCAATCTCAATACTTTATACTCAGTACTCAATACTATAAAAATGGAAAAACAAATAGATACAGTTGGTCGCCGTAAAGAAGCGGTAACACGTGTATTCCTTAAAAGGGGTACAGGGGTTATCACCATCAACGATAAAGACTACAAAACTTACTTTCCCATGGTCTACTTGCAGAATCAAGTAGAGCAGCCACTTAAGACTATTGAAAGCACTGATAAATACGATATCACAGTAAATGCAACTGGTGGTGGCGTTAAAGGCCAGGCCGAAGCATTAAAACTAGGTATTGCCCGTGCATTGATCGAAGTGAATCCTGAATTTCGTCCAGCATTGAAAGCTGCTGGCTTATTGACCCGTGACAGCCGTCAGGTTGAACGTAAAAAACCAGGTAAGAAAAAAGCACGTCGCAGCTTCCAGTTCAGCAAGCGTTAATCGTTACCAGATTTTTGATTATTGTACAAAAGCTGCATAATCTCTAGTCAATAATCGAATTATCAATAATCAATAACCATCAATTCAATAGAAATTACATGGAATCAAATACTTCACTCCAACAACAGCTTCTTGATGCCGGCGTACACTTCGGTCACTTGAAGAAAAAATGGAACCCTAAGATGTTGCCTTTCATCTTCGCAGAAAAGAAAGGTATCCACATCATCGACCTTAACAAAACCACTGAATGCTTGCAGGAAACTGCTGCTGCCATGAAACAAATCGCTAAAAGCGGTAAAAAAATCATGTTTGTAGCTACTAAGAAACAAGCAAAAGAAATAGTGAGCGAGTGCGCCAAGAAAGTAAACATGCCTTATGCAACTGAACGTTGGTTGGGTGGTATGTTAACCAACTTCAACACTGTTCGCAAGAGCGTTAAGAAAATGCAGAGCATTGAAAAATTGTTGAACGACAGCAATATCGATAGCTTGACCAAAAAAGAACGTCTTACCTTAAGCCGTGATCGGGATAAATTAGAAAAAGTATTGGGTGGTATCGCCAACATGGGCCGTATTCCTGCTGCTTTGTTCTTGGTAGACATCGGACATGAGCACATCGCTTTGGCCGAAGCTAAAAAATTGAACATCACTACTTTCGGTATGGTGGATACCAATTCTGATCCTAACAAAGTTGATTTTGCAGTTCCTGCAAATGATGACGCTACCAAATCAATCGCAATCATCACAAACTATGTTACTGCCGCAATCGCCGAAGGTTTGGCTGAGCGTCAAGTAGCTAAAGATGAAGATGGTGTGGTAGATGACGACGGAGAAGATCGTCCACAATTTAAAATGGATGGTGAAGAAGGCAGCCGCGAAAGAGGTGGAAGCCGTGCTGGTGGCCGTGGAGCTGGTGCTCGTGGCGGTAACGCTGGCGGTGCGAACCGTGGACCAGGCGGGCCTAACCGTGGACCAGGTGGTGCAGGTGGTGGACGTCGCCCAGCAGGTGCTGGTGGACCAGGCGGTGGCGGTGGACGTCGCCCAGGTGGTGGCGGTGGAAGATAATTTGGATATCTAATAATCTTCAATCAACGCTTAACAATTTGATTTCGACCAGCGAGTTTTCTTTACGATCGAATCACTTAACATAACTGAAAAGACCAAAGCTCGCAATGGCATTGGTCTTTTCAATTGGAAACAATTCGTATTTCAATATAAAAAATATTTTATGAGTACAGGAACCGTTGCTATTACAGCAGCAGACATAAACAAATTGCGTCAAGCAACTGGCGCAGGTATGATGGATTGCCGCAAGGCTTTAACTGAAAGCGGTGGCGACTTTGAAGCAGCTATTGACTGGTTGCGTAAAAAAGGCCAAAAAGTAGCCGCTTTACGTAACGATCGTGAGGCAAAAGAAGGGGTGGTTTTGGCAAAAACAACCGAAGACAACAAAACTGGTATTGCTATTTGCCTGAGTTGCGAAACTGACTTTGTAAGTAAGAATGCTGATTTCGTAGCCTTTGCACAAAGCATTATGGATGCAGCTATTGCCAACAATGTAAAATCTGCAGACGAATTGAACACTGTAGAAATCAACGGTGCCAAGATTTCTGATTTGGTAAACGACAAATTAGCTTCTATCGGCGAAAAAATCGGCATCAACAAATTCGAAAGAGTGGATGGCGAATACGTTGCTTCTTATATTCATGGTAGCAACCGTATGGGTGTTTTGGTAGGATTGAACAAAGCTTCAGCCGAGGCTGGTAAAGATGTGGCCATGCAAATTGCCGCTTTAAACCCAGTAGCTGTTGATAGCGACAGTGTTCCTGCTGACGTAGTAGAAAGAGAAAGAGCCATTGTAACGGACGTTATCACCAACGACCCTAAAATGGCCGGTAAACCTGCAGAAATGATTGCCAAAATCGCCGAAGGTAAATTGAACTCCTTTTTCAAAGAAACCACTTTGTTGAGCCAAGCGTTTGTAAAAGACGGCAGCAAGAGTGTAGCTGATTACTTGAAAAGTGTAGATTCTGATTTGAAAGTGGTAGAATTTAAGAGGGTTGCCCTAGGGTAATTTTTTTTAATATAATAATATGGACGGCTACTTTCGGGTGGCCGTCTTTTTTTGTGGCATACTTTTCCGTACCTCATTTTCGTTATCTTTATCAATTACTTTTTTTTGAATATGAGAAAATATTTAATTTTCTTGTTTGTATGTTATGCAGCAATTTCTTCTGCACAGAACCTATCTAACAAGGGCAGAGAGTTTTGGGTTGCATATGGCAATAATTATCTTTTTAACAACGGCAATGGCCAAGAAATGATTTTGTACCTGAGTGCCGAGCAAGCCGCCACTGTTACCGTAACAGTGAACGGCACTACATGGTCAAATACCTACAACATACCAGCAAACACGGTTGTGCAAACAGCTACCTTGCCTAAAACTGGCGCCAGCGATTGTCGCCTCCGGGTGGAGGGAAAGAATACAAGGGGCATTCATATCGTAAGCGATGTACCTATTGTGGCTTACGCTCACTGTTATGGTAGTACATCTTCTGGCGCCACCATGCTGTTGCCGATCGATACCTGGGGATACACGTATTATTCCCTAAATAGCGAACAACGTTTTGACAATACCTGCTATTCCAATTTTTATGTGATAGCGAAGGAAAACAATACCCGTTTTAAATACATCCCCTCGCAAAGAACATTGGGAGGCGTTGTTGCTGGTACAGAAGTGATCGTTAATTTGAACAAGGGTGAAGTGTATAATGTGATGGGCGCCATTCAAACGGGTTCTAGCACTTTAGGATATGACCTCTCAGGTAGTAAGATTTCTTCTATTCCCAATGTGGATGGGGACTGCTTGCCAATCGCTGTATTCAGCGGCAGTAGTCGCACCAGAATTTGCGGCGACAATGGCGGAGATGTAATCATGCAACAGATATTTCCAGCCAATGCTTGGGGCTTACGCTACCTAACCTGTCCGGCGGCGGCAAGTACAAGCGCTTTTGTATTGAACTACAATATCTATCGCATTGCCGTACGTGACCCATCTACGGTAGTTAAACTGAACGGAACAGTTTTAACAGGGCTTACGAATAACTTTTATTATGAATTTGCAAATAGCCAAGCTAATTACATAGAGTCGGATAAGCCCGTACTAGTGGCTCAATATTTTCCTTCTCAGGAAGGTTGTGCAGGCGTAACTGGCCAAGTCGATCCTGAAATGGTATATTTAAGTCCCATCGAACAGTCCATTAACAGCATCACTTTTTATAATACCAACCTTCAGGCAATTCTCAAAAATTATGTAAACATCATAATTCCAAATTCGGGTCTCTCTTCGTTACTTATTGACAACAGCAATTCATTTAGCAACAGTTTCCCACACCCCTCCCTTCCTGGGTATACCTGTGTTATTGCAAGTTTAGGAACGGGTCAGCATACTGCAACCAGTTCACAGCCATTTACCGCTATGACCTATGGACTAGGAGCTTACGAGAGCTATGCCTATAATGCTGGCACACTGGTAAATAACCTAAATAGTATTCCTGTTTTGCAAAATACATTTAGCGACACGACCAATACCTCCACTTGTTCAAAAACGCCCTTGCGCTTTTCAATCAACTTGACCTATAAACCCACTTCGATGATTTGGAAGTTTAGTCAAGTAGCTGGACTTTCACCCAATTATGACACAACCTTGATAAGCCCTACGTATGTGGATTCGTTCAACCGGGATGGGCGTAAGTACTTTACTTATAAACTGCCTAACCAATACGTATTTTCAGATACAGGGAACTTTGATGTTCCTATTATTTGCAAATCGCCGTTTATCGATAACTGCGACAGTAGTGAAACCATTATATATCGAGTACGTGTAAATCCATCGCCAAAACCTAATTTCAGTTTTACCTATTCTACTTGCAAATCGGACACTGCATACTTTTTAGGTAGCACAAACGCAGCAGGTTTTACCGTAAAAAAATATTATTGGTATTTTGATGACAATACGCAGGATAGCATTTTGAATCCTAAGCATTTATTTCCAACCCAAGGTGGTCATAATGTAAAATTCCAAGTAATTGCGGATAATGGGTGTGTAGGCGATACGGTTAAAGTGGTTACCACCTCTCCTCCCCCAATGGCCACTTTTGGCATGACACCACCGAAAGGTTGTGCGCCTATCTCGGTTACCTTTACGGACACCTCCTCATTTGGTGGACCCTTACAAAAATGGTATTGGGATTTCGGTATTGGCCAGCCCATAACAAATACCAATAACAACCCAGTTACGATTTCGTATACAACACCCGGAACTTATACCATAAAACATTTTGCAGAAGCAAGTGGCGGCTGCCGCAGCGATACCGTTACAAAGCAATTGTTTATTTACGATAAACCTATACCTAAGTTTGGTGCCACTACCGGATGCCTACAAGATAGCACCGTGTTTTTCACTGACAGCACTTTCATAAGCGATGGCCAGTCTTTGACCTATCTGTGGAATTTTGGGGATCCAACATCTGGCGTAAACAATACCTCCACATTAAAAAATCCATCACATCGGTATAAAACCTACAATACTTATGTTGTAACGCTTACAGTGACCACCGTGAATGGATGTGCATCGGTTATTACCGTTCCTTATACGGTTGGCGGTTTTGCTCCATTGATTGCCTACACGGTGGGTAACGAAACAGCACTGTGCTCGGCCAAGGATGTATCACTTACAAATGCCATGGATGTGGTAACCGATTCTGTTTACCGGATAGATATTTATTGGGACAACGTAGGGCAACCAAGCGTTTTTATAAGGGACAACAACCCAACTTTAAATGAAATCTATACCCACACTTATCCATTTTTCAGCACCCCTGCTACGCAAACATTTACCATTAAGTGGGTAGTGTATTCAAAAGGTGGCTGTATCAGCGAAAAAATCAAAACCATCACGTTGGCAGCGGTGCCGCTCCTTTCATTCGATTATTTACCAAGTGTTTGTGTAAATGCCGGGCCAACTTCCATTGCGAGAGGACATTTATTGAATACAGTACCAGGCAACCTTACCTATAGCAATCCATATACAACTGCTGCAGGCATTTTCGATCCGCAAGCGGCTGGCGTAGGCGTGCATACAATTTGGTATAAGTTTCAATCGGCTACTGGTTGCAGCGATTCCATAGCTCGTACTATAAAGGTGTTGCCAAAACCATCAGCTAAATTTGGTTACAGTGGTGATATCTGTTTGAATGATTCCATCCGGATAAGTGATTCGTCAAGTATCGCCGCAGGCAGCCTAACTAGCTGGCATTGGGATTTTGGAGATGGTGCTACTAGCATTAAAAATGATGCACTTCCCTTTTATAAAACTTACACTACCTACGGCAATTACGATGTAAAACTGTTTGTAACAAGCGATAGCGGTTGCAACAGCGATACTTATATCCGCAACGTAAAAGTGAGCGCTATACCGGTGGTGGATTTTACCCCGCCAGTCGCCATTTGTATGCCGCTTGGAGAAGCTAAATTTATCAACACCACGGCCATTCCTGGAAGCACACCATCGGCCGTGAGTTATATATGGACTTTCGGCGATGCAAGTACTTCTACTGCTTTTGAACCAACGCATTACTACAGTTCCACGGGGCCTTTTACTGTCAATTTAAAAGCTACCACAGCGCAGGGTTGTACCAATAATATATCGAAGAATCTAACCACTTTTTATTTGCAACCCATTGCAAAGTTCGAGACTTCGTCGGCTACTATTTGCCAAGGCCAGCCATTTTTGCTAACAGATAGCAGCACGGCGCCTTCGAGCACTATTACACAATGGAATTGGGCTTTTGGCAACAATACCGTAAGCACACAAGCTACGCCTACAATAAGTTACGCAGTGCCAGGTACTTATAACATAACATTGGTAGTAAAAAGCGCACAAGGCTGTATATCCGATACTGCCCGTGGTTCCGTAATCGTATATCTGCAACCAACGGTGGACGCGGGGCCGAACGTTATAATTGCAGATGGCGCAAGCACGACATTGAATCCAACTACCAATGCCCAAACATTTATATATAATTGGACACCTGCTTCATCGTTGGACAACAATGCAATAGCCAGACCTGTGGCAACCCCAATCAACAATACGCTTTACTTTTTACAAGTAACGGGTGACGGTAAATGTACTGCCACGGACAGCGTATTAGTAAGGGTACTAAAAACACTTAAAATACCTAATACGTTTTCGCCGAATGGAGATGGTATCAACGACACTTGGAACATTGTAGGATTGGAAAACTATCCCAGTGCAGTGCTAGAAGTGTATGATCGTTATGGCCGTGCAGTTTATAGAACCAGCGGTTTCTATTCAAAACCATGGGATGGCAAAATGAATGGTACTGCACTACCAACTGGCGTTTACTATTACATTCTTGAACCGAAAGATAACGGTTATGGCAAATTCACCGGATCGATAACGATTATAAGATAGGCAATACATCAAATACGTAAAAGCATGGCTTAACCTGTAAAAGTTAAGCCATGCTTTTTTATTAGGGTACTTTGGGGCAATACAATCTTCTTTGAAACCGCTTGCTCTAGTTCTTCTTTTACTTTCTCAATTATCTGCTCTAGTTTCCTATTGCCACCATGTTCCATGTGATGCTGTAATTTACATTGCCTGAACTCGTATTTAATAATCTTGCTTTGCAACTGGTTGTTGTGCATCCGTATACCACCAATTGAACCCGATGTAATTCGCCAACGGTGCCGCCGGTTACGTCTATATCACCCACAAAAACCCTAGGCGTACTGGTAAATCCTGATGGTAAGGCAAACGACCCTTCTGCTGACAAATCGTTTGGCCCTAAAATAGCATAAAAGGTTGCAGTAGTGAAAGGAGCAATTTTAAGATTTGTTCCAGATCCAGGGTTGTAGGCAACGCCTTTGCCGCCGTTTACTGTAAGGGAGCCATCCACAATAGCGCTTCCATCAACATTAAGACTGCTAGAAGAAAGGGAACCATTTACATGAAGTTTATAACTTGGCGAGGTAGTATTGATGCCTACATTGCCACCATTGGCCACTATCATCCTAGGGGTGCCGCTTTCTAGCAATTGAAAGTAATTACCCGAACTGCTGTAATTAAAATACCAGCTTTTTGAATCGGTGGAATTGAAGACGCAAATGGAACCATCGTTTACTTGTAGCTTATACAGCGGGCTTGTAGTACCTATTCCAATATAGCCGCCCACATATACATCTGAACTAGTTCGGAGACTTCCGATTACATCTACTTTATAACTAGGAACCGAGGTTCCGATGCCTACATTTTGAGCAATGAGGAGTGTGCTTGTGCTGAAAGATAGCAGAAGGATAGAGAAAATCTTTTTCATATTATATTCTTTTGTCCGAAGCTAAATCTGCAAAAAATCATAGATGACTGTATCGAGTCAATGGTAAACGCAGTTTAGGGAACGGCAAAAAAATCTTACGGTTGTCGTCTCTTACATTGTCTCATGGGGAAAAATAATTCTTCTTTGCAAAAAATAAAATATAAATTAAATAAGCTACATCAATAACATAATGGCAGCAAACGCTAGTAGTACAAAATGAAAAAGGCCATCTCGAAAGACAGCCTTGTAAACAGAATACCCATCACAAAAAAACATATTACTGAAGCATTGGTACTTCGATCGCCAAAATTTTGGCATCTACGCTTGCTTTGATTTCCATATTATCGGTTTCCCATATACCTATTGCATCTCTTTTATCCAACACTGTTCCAGCAATTTCTACACTTCCTTCAATTAAAAAAAAGTACACACCATTGCCTTTAAATTTGGGTTGATACGCCAGTGTTTGCCCTGCGTCAAGGTCTGTTAAAGCAAAAACTGTATCTTGATTTACCCATAAACCTCCGTCCTTTTCATCTGGGCCGACTACTACTTGCCACTTATTTTTTCGCTCGGCCAGCTCGAAAGTTTTTTGATCATATCGTGGTTTGATATTTTTTTCTTTTGGGAAAACCCATAGCTGCAGCAGGTTCAACGTTTCTGAACGAGATGCGTTATATTCACTATGACGAACCCCACTTCCAGCACTCATGATTTGCACATCGCCAGTTTTAATAATGCCGTTGCCACCAGTACTATCCTTATGCGCAATGGCACCACTCAAAGGAATCGTCACAATTTCCATATTATCATGGGGATGGGCAGGAAATCCTCCACCGCCTGAAATGAGGTCATCATTCAGCACTCGCAAGGCACCGAAGTGCACTTTTTCCGGATCATAAAAATTGCCGAAACTAAAAGAATGATGTGCATTTAACCAGCCATGGTTGGCGTGACCGCGTTCATTCGCTGCATAGAATTTTGATTTCATATTTTTCCTTTTGTTTTAAAATCAATGTTTAAACATCAAATTAGATGCCAAGGTGTTTTTCTCAGACATCCTAACAAAGATGCCAGGGTAAGATGAAACCTAGTTCCGAGCTTTTAAAAGAATTTCTTCTGAAAATTAGTTGTTGATGCAACTAATTTCTTACTTTTATACAACAATAGTTGCATAGCTAACTAAAATGCCAATCAATCAATTTAAAAGAGGAGAATTATATAGTGTCATCACTGGGATGGCTTCTACTGCTATTGCTAGAAGATTACAGAAAAATTTTAGGCAAGCAGGCATAGAACTGACCGTGGAACAATGGAGCATTTTAGTGCATTTATGGAAAGAAGATGGCTTGAGCCAACAAGAATTATGCAACCGTACCTACCGCGACAAACCAAGTGTTACCCGACTGCTGGATAATATGGAAAAGCAAGGTTTGGTAGTACGAAAAAGCAGTAAAACCGACCGGCGAATTAACCTTGTGCAAGTAACAGCTGTAGCGCTAGCTTTAAAAGAACAAACAACGCTGATAGCCAACGATACGCTTAACGACGGGCTGGAAGGAGTAAGCAAAGATGAGATAGAAGTGGTAAAAAAAGTATTGCAACAGGTGTACGACAACCTAAAATAACAAGTAGAAAAGCCATAATAAATAAAAATCATCATTCATAATCAAATTGTTTTTATGAGTACCACAACGAATGCTACTACTGCCATAAAAGGCGGCGAATGGTTGGTAAAAGAATCTAATCCGGTCGACATTTTTATTCCTGAAGATTTTTCGGAAGAGCAAAAAATGGTGATGGACATGTGCTCGCAGTTTATCGACAATGAAGTACTGCCCGTGGTTGAACGGCTAGATAAGGGGGAGGAAGGCTTGATGCCATCGCTGATGGAAAAGGCTGGCGCCCAAGGCTTGCTCAGCGTTTCCATACCAGAAGAATATGGCGGTTTGGGCAAAGACTTTGTAACCACCATGATTACCGCAGAAGGTTTGGGGGGCGGTTTTTCGTTTACCGTAGCCGCCGCCGCACATACTGGTATCGGCACATTGCCCATCCTTTATTTTGGCACCGAAGAACAAAAAGAAAAATATATACCCAAACTTGGTAGCGGCGAATGGAAAGCCTCTTACGGCCTAACAGAGCCCAACAGCGGCAGCGATGCCCTAGGCGCTAAAACCACGGCCAAGCTTACGGAAGATGGTAAATTTTATTTATTAAATGGCCAAAAATGCTGGATCACCAATGGTGGTTTTGCTGACGTGTACACGGTGTTCGCAAAAATTGACGGCACTAAATTTACTGGCTTTATCGTTGACCGTGGTACCGAAGGATTTACCCTTGGGCCAGAGGAACACAAGATGGGGATCAAAGGATCTTCAACTGTTCAACTCTATTTTCAAGACTGCAAAGTACCTGTGGAAAATGTGTTGGGTGAAATTGGCAAGGGGCATATCATAGCATTTAATATATTGAATATTGGCCGCATCAAATTAGCTGCAGCCGCTTTTGGTGGTTGCAAAAGGGCCACGACCACTACTGTTCAGTACGCCAATGCCCGTGAGCAATTCAAACAACCGATTTCCAATTTCGGTGCTATCAAATTTAAGCTGGCAGAAATGGCCACTCGCATTTGGGCGGACGAAACGGCCGTTTATCGTGCTTCTAAAAACATTGATGATAAGGAACAAGAATTGATGGCCGCGGGCAAAACCTTTGCCGAAGCACTTTTGGGTGCCGCTGAAGAATATGCAGTGGAATGCGCCATCTTAAAAGTACATGGCAGCGAAGTGCTGGATTATGTGGTGGACGAAGGCGTGCAGGTACATGGGGGCAATGGCTATAGCGACGAATACATTATCAGCAAGGCTTACCGCGACAGTCGCATCAATCGCATTTACGAAGGCACCAACGAAATCAACCGCCTGCTTACTGTGGACATGATATTGAAACGTGCCATGAAGGGACGTCTTGATTTAATGGGCGCAGCCATGAGCGTGCAAAAAGAATTAATGAGCATTCCTGATTTTGGTAATGATGACGAAAGTCTATTTGCTAAAGAAAGAAAGTACATCGTTAATATGAAAAAAGCCATATTGATGGTTTCTGGCGCAGCCGTACAAAAATTGATGATGAAGATAGAAGGCGAGCAAGAAATACTGATGAACATAGCAGACATGGCCATAGAAACTTATGTAAGTGAAAGCTGCTTGCTACGAATAATGAAAATGGTCGACAAAGTGGGCGAAGCTGCTTATCAAGAACAAATCGATATGATGCGGGTGTACCTCAACGATGCCATGGACAAAGTGAACAAGGCAGGTAAAGATGCAATTAACTCATTTGCCGAAGGCGATGAACAACGCATGATGCTACTTGGCTTGAAACGGTTTACCAAAGGCGAACCATTCAATGTAAAGGATGCTAGAAGAAGGATTGCTGCGAAATTGATTGCAGAAAATAGATATTGTTTTTAATATAAATTTTGGATGAAGGGGATGATTAAGCAAGAAGTCAAGCGTAATGCTTGGCTTTTTTGGTTTAAGATTGCTGCCAGCAATAGTTATGATGCAGGCTGTAACAAACCCATCATCTTTTCAAGATGATGATAACCTATACCAAAAAACGACTTGGTCGCAGCTATTTTTTCTAATATTTTAATTTTATCAATATTATCGTGCTGCCTCTTCAAACCTACTACCAGCACATTCTTCGGCGTGTGAGCGTCCGATATAAACTCGAATACCTTAGTGGAGTAACCAAAATATTCCAGCACGAGTGCCCTTATACCATCGGTTACCATTTCGGCTTGCCGTTCCAAAAAGATGCCGTGCTTGGTTAAAAAATCGAGTTCATTTACAGCCTTGTGTTTTTCTATCTCCCTTCTAATTTGCTTATGACAGCAAGGTGCCACCACAATCAGATCCGCATTACTGGTAATCCCTTTATAAATGGCATCGTCTGTTGCGGTGTCGCAGGCATGCAAAGCAATCAACACATGTATATCCGGATTTTCATATTGATCAATAGAGTCTTCTACAAATTGGAGATTATTGAAATTGGAATGCCTGGCAACCGTATTACCTAAATCAACCATATCTTTTCTAAACTCGACCCCAATTAAATTAGCAGGCTTATTGATTACATTATTCAAATAATCATATAAAGCGAAGGTCAAGTATCCTTTGCCTGCACCCATGTCCACCACATTTGTTATGGGTCTTTCGGGCAATTCCTTTAACAAGGAACTTAGTATTTCTACATAATGGTTTATTTGCCGAAACTTATCTTGTGCATGTTTATACACTACGCCTTTATCGTCTGTAATCTTTAATTCATGTAGATAACGTTTTCCGGCCGCTTCTATTTTTCGGTTTTTTTGTTTGTCGTGCTCTAAAGGTGGCGCAACGTTGGTCGAAGGTTTTCTTTGTGTCAATATCCAATTATCATTCTTGTGTAGTTCGAATGCCAAATCGTATTCCAGCGTAAATAAGGTAACCAGCCTAAAGCCCTTTCCTACAGTTGATGTCCTGATAATATCTATCGCTTCCTCAAGCGAATAATTCTTCACAATATCCTTGGTTTTATGCCGATACGTAAAACTCAGGTTTTGCTGATTCTTGATCAGGACTCGTTTGACGTAGATATTTTTTAGCGTTTCATCCTCCCCCTTATAATTACCTAAAGACATTTTGACAAATGTATTTTCTTGAATGCTGCGCTCTATACTTTCTTGTAATTTATTTAAATTGTCCATCATTAACTGTTTTCGCTTCTTATCATTACGCCACTAGGCGTAATTGGCAAAAGTACCAAATCTTGAAGCGCCGGATACAGCTTTACACTTTTGTTCGATATCCAACTTTACACTTTCAATAGCCATCGCAAACGGCAAACAGAGGTATATTTGCACCATGTTAAAACAAACCCTTTTGCAGGCCGCAGAGGCTGGAGGTGCCGTCATTAAACAGTTTTTCAACGGCACTTTTGAAACCACCAATAAAGAAGGCATCAACAATCCAGTTACTGAAGCAGACTTTGCGTCAGAAAAAGCGATATTCGAGGTCATCAAACAGAACTACCCAAGTCATTTTTTATTGAGTGAAGAAGCTGGCGAAATCGTCATGGACAGTGAATACAAATGGATTATCGACCCGATTGATGGCACCATCAATTTTGCCAATGGCATTCCTATTTGCGCCGTCAGCATCGCCTTGGAAAAGGCAGGTCAAATTATTTATGGAGCGGTTTACAACCCGATCATGAACGAATTTTTCTTTGCGCAACGCGGTTTCGGCGCTTCTCTAAACGATAAAAAGATTGCCGTAAGTACCAACGACGACTTATCAAAAAGTTGCTTGGTTACGGGCTTTCCATATACGTATCTTGATCACCCCAATGGCCCATTACAAGTTTTCGAACGCTTCATTAGAAAAGGTGTGCCCGTTCGTAGATTGGGCAGCGCTGCCATCGATCTTTGTTGGGTAGCCGCAGGCCGTTTTGATGGCTTTTACGAGCATAAATTAAAGGCATGGGATAGTGCAGCAGGTTTCTTGATTGTAGAAGAAGCAGGTGGAAAAGTCACAGATTTTAAAGGAGATTATTACAGCCCATACCAACCGCACATTATTGCCACTAATGGCAAAGTACACGACGACCTAGTGAAAGTAGTAAACAACGAACATCCGGATTTTAAATTATAATACAGACAGCATATAAAAATCATGAGTACAGAAAGAACAGAAATAGCAGACTTAGGTGAATTTGGCTTGATTGACCATTTGACCCAAAACAACGAAACCCGCCAAGCATCTACCATTGTAAGCGTAGGTGATGATGGTGCCGTGATCGATCATTTTGGCAAGCAGACCGTGGTTAGTACCGATTTATTGATAGAGGGTATCCATTTTGATTTGATGTATACGCCACTCAAGCATTTGGGTTACAAAAGTGTGGTAGTAAACTTGAGCGATATCTACGCTATGAATGCCACGCCTACGCAGATCACAGTGAGCATCGCATTTAGCAATCGTTTTAGTTTAGAAGCGTTGGACGAATTGTACGAAGGCATATATATAGCTTGTGAAAAATACAATGTAGATTTAATAGGTGGTGATACATCTAGCAGTACCAAGGGCTTGATTATTAGTGTTACGGCCTTAGGAGAAGTTACTCCCAATAAATTTGTTACCAGAAGTGGTGCTCAAAAAGGTGACCTTCTTTGTGTAACTGGCTTTTTAGGTGGTTCTTTTCTAGGGCTTACATTAATGGAAAGAGAAAAGAAAATTTATCAGGAAAGTCCTCAGGTACAGCCCGACTTAGAAGGACAAGATTACATTGTTGGTCGCCTACTGAAACCAGAAGCAAGAAAAGACATCATCGAATTTTTGGAGCAGAACAATATTCAACCCACGAGCATGATGGACGTGAGCGATGGATTGAGCAGTGAAATTTTACATATTTGCAAAAGCAGTAACTGTGGCGCTATTGTGTATGAGGACAAAATACCTATCCACCAAGATTCCAAACTTTTTGCATACAAATTGGAACTAGACCCAACCCTTTGCGCCCTTAATGGTGGCGAAGATTACGAACTACTCTTTACTTTAAAACAAGAAGACTACGACAAAATAACTTTGAATGAACAAATAAGTGTTATCGGATATATTACTGAGCCGTTAGAAAAAGCAATCTTGATTACAAAAGGCGGAAACAAGCACGAACTGTTAGCACAAGGATGGAAACATATATAAACTAAAACAACCAATATAAAACGGCGTCTTTCAGCATTTAAAAGACGCCGTTTTTTTACGCTTCCTTTACGCCTATCAAAATCATGGTAGTTACAGGAAACCCAATGGCAGCAAGGTTTTCAATCTCACCCTCGAACAAGGCTACTTTTCCTTCCCACCTATTTTTTACAATCCATTCATTTCTAAAAACCGAAGAAGCCGGATGGATTGAAAACCCTTCCTCTATCAAATGTTGTTTCCATTCATCGAAGTCCCAGTAACAAAAAGTTTCATGCATCTCGCTTTGCCAATTGTCGCAATAATCCTTTCGGCTTAAAAATTCCGTCGCTAAACGTAAAGATACTTTTACATAAACCTTTAAATCTATCCTTTCCTCATAATATACAAAAGGCTGCACTGGAATAAAATCGTAGCTAAAACGGATAAACCTTGCGTATGTACTCAAAGATTGCAAATGCTTGGACAAATCTTCTCTCGCCTCAAAAGCATCCATAATTCCTTCATTTTTTCCATCTTCAGTATTGAGCCACAAATAGATGGTTTTGTCTTTATTGTATGGCCCCACCACATCCCTATTAATCCATACGCCGCCGGAAGCCAGCTCAGCATAACGATTTTTAATAAAATGTAACAGGTCTGCCCTGCTGCCATATGATTCTATTTCATGTGTAAGAGAT
>Ga0247739_10000135_pt1 | contig 24375 bp, 32 predicted proteins | sample UWRJL058202B2_FD_180943 | JGI IMG/M metagenome (GOLD analysis project Ga0247739, IMG submission 180943) | Plant litter microbial communities from Arlington Agricultural Research Station in Wisconsin, United States - UWRJ-L058-202B-2 | ecosystem: Environmental > Terrestrial > Plant litter >...
TTAATCGTGTTCGATTCCTTTTCAAAGGAAAAAAGAATAGCGCCCGTAAACCTGTTTTTGATTTCAATCTTGATTTTCATATCGTTTAATTCGTTTCGTTTGTATACAGCAAATATAGCACATAATTATTTATATGCAAACATTTATCGTTTATTTTATTGCTTACACGTAATAAACGATACGGCGGCCTTTTTTCAGCTGTAGGATCTCGGAGCCTTTGATCTGATTGGTAGAAATGAACCGGAACAAAGTGGAATCGTCTGGCAAAAGCCCGTAAAAACGGTGTGTTTCGATAATTATGTTGCTGTCTGATTCCATGTAAATCACTCGCTCCTGCTGCGCCTGTAACGCAATATTGAATAGGTTCGAAACGGCGTAATTGACCGCGTAATTCAAATCAAACATAAATTGGTAATCCGGCAAATAAGAATCCTGTTCGGTTCCGTCCGGCGTTTGCAGAGATTGAAGCTCTTCAATGAACACGTTGTATTGCAGCAAAACGATATCTATAACTGAAATCACGTCCACCGCATTCGCGTACTCATCTGAAAAAGGGGTTACGGAGCTGGTTATGATTGCTGAAATAACCGCGCCTTTTTGACTTTCGTAGATTTTTTTCTCGTTCGGCGTGGTGATGTTTTCCAGTGTCTGCGTAAGTTTAAAAGCCTGCGCGACCAATGTTTTTAAACGCGCTTGAACGGACTGAGCAAACAGCGCCGGATAACCAATGAAATCCTGAATTGCCGTTACGCCTGTTGCAACGCCGTTAAATGATACGTTTATTGCGGTCACAGCCTCGTTGTACAGGTTGAAATACTGCGAAGCAATGTTCTGATCACCGATCGATCCGGAACCCTCGTTATATAGGTTTTCCGCGTTAGCCTTCATCATTGCCACGTCGGTAACTGTTGGCGAAACGGCAGCTGCAAAGAACGCGGAATTTGATTCTACGGACTTATTTATTACCGCTGGGGCGTTATCTCGAGGATCAAAAACGGTTCGGGGGCCATCGTCGGTGATTGTTTCAACGATGGTCACGCTTATTTTAGCGGTGTTTATGCCGGAGTTGTCGAATTCTACCGAAATTGGGTGTGCGGTAATTGAACCGTAAATAGGATGCAGAACTACCCATGGGCGCGTATCTTTGGCGCTCTCATTGAAAGCCTTCATCTGATCAATATTGTCATCTCCCTGGAAGTAAAACTCGAGCGGGTAACGCGTTCCTTTGTGTAGCCTGCGGTCAACTTTCGTTCCGGCCACCTCCGGAAACTCAAACTCCGTGACGTTAAATTCAAATGAGCCAGTATTGCTTTCCAGCAAATAGAGAACTTCATAAACCCTCCCGTCGCCGGTGGTGATCTTCATTTTTGATTTCACTTGTTCTTCCCAACTCATACTTTCAGGTGTTTAGCGAATTGCCTTTCGGATTCTTTTTTGAAAAACAAAGGTATCTTTTTTGCGGTTAACTTGGCAGCATGCTCCATAAAGTGTGTGGCGCGCACTTTTACCGATCGCCCTTTCTTGAAGGAGTGTATCGGAGTCATTTTAAACACCCATTTCCCGCCTTTTACGCGCTGCATACTATTAATCCGCCACAGAATACCCCTTTCGGATAAAACGTGTCCACCTGCGCCAGCGTACACAGCAGATTTAACTAACCGTTGGCGGGGACTTTTACCGCGGGCGTTCTTTGCCCGGACAATATTTTTTATTCCACCTATCCGGCTTTTCTTCTGAACGTTCTTTGCATTTGAACCGCCGATACGCGCGGATTTTATCGGGATGAATGACCGGCCCCGGATGGTTCCGCCGTGCTCTTGCTGTTCGAGGTCGTCAACTGCCTTGTTGTTGCCCTTTAACGATACCATGCCGATGGTTGAGGTCATTCCATTAACCGTCCAGCCTTTCGCCTGCTCAACGCGGGAATTTGCCTTGAAGAAATTAGGCGTTCTGTTGATAAATTTGTGCTTTGCGGATTTAAGCATTGTATTCTGCTTCATGTCGAAGGCCGCGGAGTTTAGCGTGCCGCGCACCGCGTTAGGATAGGCCGACCGATGAAGTGTACCGAGCTTGTCTGTAAACTCGTTGAATTTCGTTAGATCGACTTTTATTTCCGCCATAGGATAAAGATATGGAAAATAAAAACGCCGAAGGGAAAACTACTAACCTCCGGCGTTCAACCACCATCTTTTGAAAAAAAACAAGCTACCACACTTGTTGTAGGGATTGAGGGAATCGAACCCCCGACCACAGGTACGCGCATTAAGCGCATCCCTTCGCTCTACCTGCTGAGCTCAATCCCCCTCCGAAGGACAAATATAGCCGATTATTTCAATGGTGGTCTAAAAGTCACACGGAAATCTTCAAGTCTTCGAAGCCATCCTTTGTAAAATTTCGCGTTGGCCGGCCTGGATTTAACGATAGCTTTGAAAAATTCCACGCGTTCAATAACCAGCTGATCAAATAAGGTACGAGGCGGAAGCGAATTGATAGCTGTTAATGTGTCGTTTCCGAGCTTACCGTCAACATCTAAATTACAACCGAGAGCTTTTGCTGCTTGCTGTAACAGTTTAGTGGCCGCTTTCTTGCCGGATCCCCACATCATCTGTGCAGCGAAGTAGGCGATAGCATCAGAATTAATTTTGTCGCCTTGCATTTCGTTGTAATAGCGTTTATAGATCATCAACCAATCAGCATCTGACATATTTTTAAATCGGGCTTTCTCATTTGGCCCAAACACCCCGCACCATGTTTTATAGGTTATGCCTTTATTAGTTTCCCCGCCGGCATCATCCGGATCGTTTACGTAGCCTCCCTCCCATTCTTGGGTATGCTTAATTATTTTACTGAAATCTCTCATGTTTTTTTGCCTAAAGGTAAATAGAAAAGCCGGTGACTACTAAACACCGGCTTTAACCTAAAACTAACCACTTTCACTGAACTAAACTTGCGTTGGGACAGACGCAACCCTGTTTGTCTTAAATGTCAGCTGTCTTTCCAGCCTGTCAGGGTTCGTTTCGCGCTACATTCCTCCGCTTACTCCGTATTCTCTTTGTGCGGTTGATCCGTTTCCGGGATGGCCTGCTTTATCAAGGACTGTTGAAAACAGAGTAAAACTTTCAGCCCTTATCTTAAATAACCGCGGCACACTCTCCGCCCGGTGATCCATTCGAATACGTTCCGAATCAATTGCATATAAACCAATGCCATATTAACGCGGTGTGACTAAATCACCTCTCCGAGCCGGGTTGTCAACCCTCCTTTTAATGTGTGTTCCCCGCGACCGGTTCAATGATCGCGGGGAAATGTGAGGTTTCGTTACTACGACTTGTCTTTGTTACTTACGCGTTTCACAAAGGGTTGCCTTTTCTTGCCTGCCTCATCATTTTGTTCCCCGGCAGGATTCGATACCTGCATTCTGTTGCCAATTAGTTTTTATAGCGGTGGTATTTTCCTTAGAAAGGATCGCCGCATACTTTACAGAAAAGTAGTTCTACTGATAGTCTCGCCCCTTGTATTACATCAAGTATTGAACCATCGGGCATAGCGTCTAACTTCCGCCACGGGGAAAATGTGCATCCCAATTTCCAGCAGGAACATCGCTCATCAATCTAATAGAGTTGCAATCTCACGTTATAGACCAACGCACACCCATAACACAATTTAAGCTGAACAGGGGCTAAAACAACTGGATATGCTACTGTAAACAGTCCTGTTCCTTCTCCAATCTTACAACCTTTTTCGCTATTGTGGCAGCTCGTTTGCTACAGGACAAATATATTAATAGTTTTCAATCAAACAACAAAACTATTAATTTTATTTCAAAAAAAAAGGATCAACTTTCGCTGATCCCTTGTGTTTGCTGTGATTGTGAAAGATTAAGGATAGACGCGAATTTCAATAAATGTCCCTTCAATCATGGGCGTGTCAGACAAAGTGCTACCGATGTAAGACCAAATGTAAATATCGTTATTGTTCAATCTTTCAATTCTTGTGCTTTTGTCTGGCGCATCTCCGTCGCTTGAAACGATCCAAGTTTTTGCAACAGGAAAAGCGCTGGATAAAGTTCCTTTGAAGGTTCCTGTGCTTGATCGAGTCCACGCAATAGCTCCTGACGAAAGGGTATTTTCCATTACGATCACATTGAATAATCCACCATTGTACCCAACACGCGCAACATAAGTCTCGTAGCTTTGTGAGAATGAAAAATTAGACACTAACAGTAATGCCAATAAATAAAGCAATTTCTTCATACTTAAAAAATTAAAATTAATAACTTTTCAAAGTTACATGTTTTTTAATCGTAGATTCTTATCTCAATCCAGCAGCCTTCTGTCATTGGCGAATCAGTAAGCGTGCCGCCGCTGTAAGATGTGATAGCTATCACATTGTCGCTCACCTTTCCGCTTCTAAAATCGGAGCCTGATGAATCTGTATCATTATTAATTACAAACGTTTTATTTGTCACGAATGCGCCTGTTTTTGTTGCATAAAATGTACCCGTTGAGTTTTTAGACCAGACGATACCGGTAATAGAATCTTCGAAAACGATTATGTTGAATGCTCCTCCTGAGAAACCAACACGCGCCGAATAAACAGAGTATGGTCGGGAAAGCTTTCTGAAAGCCTCATACAACTGAAACCCATTCGTTGCATTATCCGGAAGTCCGTTAGCCACGATTCCGCTTTCTGCCATCAATTTTTCAAAGAACTGCATCCCATCCGCAAATAAATCGCGGTTCGCAGGAGTTCCGTTACCTGATCCGGTGTCGTCTTTTACGTCCCCGTATGGGTATGCCGCCGAAACCGGCGCGACATTCGTTTTATTGATTAGTTTTTTCATAATTATGTGTAATAAACGAGTAAATATCCAACGTTTTCAGCCGGTTTAAGGTGTAAAATTAATGATCTGAATTCATCTTTCCGGGTTAAAGGAACCTGCGCGAATGATCCGGGCGTTGCCCCGCCGATAAAAAAGGTACGACGCGGGTTGCCGACGTAAAAACCTGGCTCTTCCGAAATCCGGTTAGCGATCTTGTTGTTATAGCTAGATTCAGCTAAATTATTCTGTCCTAGCTGGAAATTGCCGAGCTGTAATTGCTCGAAAAGGGTCGGAAAAACGCTTTCAGGGCTTCCCAATTGCTGCTGTCCGAGCTGGAAACCACCCAATTGTTGCGGGGAAAGCGGGTTATTTAGCAGGAATTGTTGCGGAGTCTGCGCGGGAATATTTTCGTAAACATAGACATCGAATCCAGCCAGTCGCAGTTGATCCTCAATGTAACCACGGGATTGACGCGCTAAAATAGTTCCCGGGTGGTTCATTTTCCGGATAATTGCCGCCTTACGGTCATCCAATGCCGCCGATTCATTAACGATCATTCCCAGCCTTTGCTCCCATCGAGTAGCATCGTCAGTCGTAAAAAAAGGATTATCCGGAAGGATGCTATTCAGGACGGAAAGCGCATCATTGTAAAGCCTTTCTTCGCTTGGTAAAATACCATTGTCGATTTTCTGCTTTACCGAGCCAAAGGGAATAAGAAAAGCCCTGCCGCGCGGGTTGAGCTGTTTCGAAAGTGCCTTCAGTTTATCCAGCACACTAGACATACGATATAATATTTAAGTCCGGAATATCGCCATTCGTGAATGTTATAGAGGTCATCGGCACTGTATCAACGTCCATTGTTACAGCTCCGAAAACGGATCCGGGGCGCGCTTCAAGAATGATCGAAATAATCGAGTTTATGTCAAAGTAGTCGTTTCTATCGGCTAATACGTCAATCGAATCGACGAAAGGACGAATCTCAGCCAGCCGGCTTTCAATGGCTGCGTATATCAGCGTGGCAATACCCGAGTCAATACCCACAAAACCGGTTATTTCAATATCGATGCTGCGAGGCGTTACCGGAAGGTAATTTACAATCACCGTGATTGGTTTGCGCGCTGGTCTGTCTGCGGTAGGAAGCTCGATATTATCCTGAACGTTCTGTAAATCCTGAACTGAAGGCACGCCGTCCGGCTCATCCGACTCAATGTACAGATTTACTTCGTAAGTAAGCCCTGGAGCTGCGTAAGGGTATGACTGAACGACTCCCTGAACTTCATTTGACCAAAGCCGGTAATCAGCTGCTGCGCCTCCCTGCGGTTCCAATCTGAAAGCATCGATAACCTTCTGCCGGTAATCCTCAATGTTCTCGGCGGCCTGCGGTTCGATTGTTTCTGAAATCACAATGCCGATTGAATTAACAAGGGCAATTGGAGCAGTTGGCGTAAGCTGATCGTAAGCGTTAAGCCTGCTTACCGATCCCGGATCAAGCGCGCGCAATGTAATCTGATTTATACCATTAAGCACGAAATCGGCATCAAGTACAAACAGTCTTCCCGGTGATAATGAGTCGTCATTACTTTTAAACTGAGTCGAGGCCGGTATGACTGCGCCGGTCGTTCCGATTACCTGAACCAAATACTGACCTTGTGTTGCTGGAAACGGTAGCCTGCCGAGCTTAACAAGCCCGAAACGTATTACTACATCTTCCTCTGCGGTATCGACAAATATGTTTTTTTGAACATTCCCAATTTGCAAGTACAGAAGCCAAATTCTGGCAGCCTGAACCATAGCCCTTGCGCGGAGGTAAGATCTGCCGAAAGGAGATATTGTAATGCTTAATTCAGCCTCCAAGTCCGCTATGATCGCGGCATAAAGTTGCGCTACTGTAGGAATGTTCGCCATTTCTTAATAAATTCTTATTGCTACAATGCTGGCCTCTCCGACTTGAATGCTGCCAGCCGAAATCCCTGCGCCCCTATTGCCCCAAACCTCAATTGTATCATTCGAGTTAGTCGTTGTGTAGATGATTGACTGAATATCGGCATCCCCGCCCGTCTGGGTGAGAAGCGTAGTAATGGGAACATTAAAGTTTGTACCTGCATTCGGAAGGTCAGCAGCCGTGTTATTAGTCCTTCTAAGCTTAAAGTTGCAGGTTTGGATAGCGAGGTTTGTTAGACCGGTGTATTCGATCTTAACGTTAGCCAGTATAAGGTAAGTCCCGGCGGCCGGCAGCGTAATGGATGGATCAGTTGTTCCAAAATCTACCTTTGCAGGCGTTGTGGTAAGCGTATACGGCGTTCCCGAACTGTAAGCTGTAGCGTTATTGGTTCCTGGCGTTGATGATGTTGGGGTAGGGATATTCAAAACACCTGTTGTTGAGTTATAGGTGGAGGCTCCGGTTCCGGTAGTGGTAATAGAAATCGAAGATCTAGCCCTTGTATTGGTGAAATACTGATTTGTTCCTTCAGGAACAACAGTAGTGTTTAATGTACGCCATGTCTTATCGCCTCTCCAATATTCCATGCTACTTCCGGCGCTAATTGTTGGTTCTTTTGAATTGATGCCATTCTGCAGCCCCGTAATTACACTATTCGCTTTACCCATGTACATGATCGCTCCATCTCCGGCGGAGGCAACAGAGGTGTCAACAGCTATAGTTTGGGTTGGGGAGGATCCAGTTATAACGATTCCTTCGCCCGCTGTTGGTGCATATTGCTGTGTTAAATATCCGGCTGTAGCGTGATTCCCCCATCCGAATGCGGTAGTCCCGTAGCCCAAAAGCGTGAGCAACATCGGATCTGACTTCTTATAGTAATTTGAAAGCATTACAGTAGTGTCGGTTGAAGAAATATAACCTGACATTGGAAAAGAATACAGGCTACCGTTTGGACTCAATCCAGCTACCCTAACGCCACTACCGGCAAGCTTACCGAACCGAACTGTATCGGTGTTCATTACGAAAGTAAGATCCCCAACAAATGGCCATGATCCATCTATCCAACCGATAGGAGATCTGTTAATGTCCATGTTAGTTGGGCTGTTCTGCGGATGCCACTCCGTTCTTGACCTGGTGGCAGAGTTAGCAAAGTTGAAATACTGTTGCGCCATTGAAGCACTGGAAATAAGGCAAATGGCAAAAGTTAAAATTGATTTCATGTATTTGGTATTTAAGATAAAATTCGTGTTTCCCAATATATTTTTATAACGCCGGCGGGGAAATCATTATCTGATTCGATATTTACGTTGGAGGAATCGAGGGTTACCCTGGCTTCATATAAGTTACCAAAAGAAGGATCACTGTAGCATACCTGAACATAGTCGGGAATTTGTCCCATTCCGTGAGGAAATGAGTAAACAGAATCCCCTCCAAAGGAAGCCGTTTGAGTGCCAAACTTTATTTTTGAAGCCGCCAATTCAATTAATGCGATATTATCAGCATTTTCCGCAGCCCTTTCGTCGAGATCCCTGAAATTATCATCTCCCTCTTGAATGGTTAGCTTACTGCCCTTTTCCAGCCTATATGTAATTGCCATTATCCCTTAAATAAAATAGTCATCTATGTAATCATTATTGATGTACATGTTTTGATTCCCTAACGGCAGACCGGTTGTTGGTATTTCCTGTAACTCCTGCTGCGTTGCGTCCCAAATGTACTTAAAAAGCTCCGAGGAAAGATTATCTGGTTCCTGAATTTTTATCTCAATCCTGATACGGTCTACTGATATCAGAAAAACCTCAACTGACACCTGAGCAAATTTCAATATGAATTCCAGATCTTTTTTAACCGTTTCCTGAATCTCTATGCGAGTAATCGGCGAAAGGGAGATCGTGTCTAGCAGTCTTTCCGTAAGTGAGTTAAACCAAATAGGCTGGTCATTCGGATTAATCAGGAAATTTCCCCAAAAATCAAACGCCTGCTCCGTGTTTTTTGCCCCCACGGTAGATTGCTCAGGGTTTCCACCGAACATGGCGATATATGGCATGTTTTGAAGCCCTGAAATCATCTCAACATCATTGCCCCTCAGAACCAAATCCCCGCCATCCCCTGTCTCAACAAGCCTTAAATCCGTTGTTTTCATCGTGTAGTCCCCATTTTAGGCATCAAACTCATTACGCCGCTGCCGGTGCTACTGTTCTGTGTAACAGTTTGGTTTCCGTCTTTATCTACATTCACAGTGATATTCAGGAACTGTCGCATCTGTTCCGCGGTAGCGGCTCCTGGATTCGCTGCCTCGGCCTTTTGCTGCTCTACTTCACTAAATAAGCGTTCGGCATCTTGTGTTTTTTGAATCGCTTCTAATTTTTTTACCTTGTCTACATTCTGACCATCGCCAGTAAAACGCTGCAATGATTGAAAAATAGTATCTGAACTATCCCCGCCCTCACGCAACCTGATGGCTTCCTTTAATTTTTCTTTTGCTATTTCCTGCTTTGCTTCGATCTCCGCGCGCTGCATGATTGTTTTTATCAGTTCCTTTTGAGCAAGATTAAGGCTCTCAATAGAAGCCCTCTCCAGATCGTATTTCTCCGTGATTCCAGGCTGAATCTCTTCGACTCGAGTTAGGGCCGCTCGGTATTCATCCGTTCCTTGCTTTGCCTTTCTGAGTGTTCTAAACAGCTCATTTACCTCAATTCGCTGATCAACTGATTTTTCAAGCGCACGAGACTTTACTTCATTGTTTAGTTCCTCCGCATGAGTAAGCCCGCCGAATGCATTTGAAAGAGCTTTGGCTGCAATTACGGCTACTCCAATTACACCTACTATCACAGCAAGCGGGCCAATACCTGCAGCTGTAACAAGGTTAAATAATACCATTGCCTTTTGAGCGGCACCCACGACAAAAGAAACAGCTGAAACAGCAAAGAGGAAGGCGGCTATACCGACTGCTGCCTTTGCTATGGTCGACGCAAGATCTTTATTCCTTGAAATCCAGTCAGCAGCGCCTTTGATATAAGGCATTATGGCCTCCACTACGTCGTTAATGACCGGCAAAAGAGCCTGCCCCATAGAGATGGCCAAGGTATTTACGTTGTTTTTAAGCTTTGCCATCTGCGCAGCGGCAGTTGCCTCCTTTTTTGCGGCTTCCGTTTTCAGTGAATTATTTTCATCAAAGGCTTTATTGGAAATACCCTGTAACGTGGCTAAACGAGTCATTCCAGTAGCCATGTCGAGTTGATCTGAGGAAAGCGCACCTACAACTTTAATAGTTTCCTGTGAACCAATTTTTAATTTCTGCAATTTCTTCGCCAGCTTTTCCGGCGCCATACCTTTGAATGACTGCGAGAACTTGGCCGCGAAACCTGTTGGATCAGTTGCCAGTAGTTGCTTAGCCTCGGCCGCCGTAATACCCATCTGTTTAGCGAATCCTGGTAGCTCTTTCCCGGCCACCAAAATAAGGTTTGACAAACCACCTGATGCAATTTGTGAATCAATACCCATTTCCTCCAGGTATGCACCCATAGCAAGCGTTGAGGTAGCCGATCCTTTTAAGGCATCCGGAAGCGCGCCCATTCGCAATGCAAAGTCAGAAATATTGGCGGAAGTTCCGTTACCCACGGCTCCAAGCTCGTTTATTGCTGATCCGGATCTGGTGATGGCATCCGAGATGTCCAAATCACGAGTATCCTTGAAAAGCGTTTTCATTTTACTGATTGTGGCAACGGCTTCCTCAACGCCTCCGGAAAAGTCTGAACCAAGGGCGATACTGAATTGATTTGCAGCCTCTGTAAACTTCAGCATTTCTTCGCGCGGAACCCCCAGTTGCCCGCCGACCTCGGCAATAGTAGCTAAGTCATCAATGCTTGTTCGGGTTTTGGTGGACATGGCAAGAAGCTGATCGCCGAATTTCCGAAGTTCCTTTCCTTCAAGCCCAGTGGTTTTACCCACGTCAGACATTTTTTCCTCAAAGTTAACAGCCTGTTTAGCCATTAAAACAAACGGGGCCGCAACTATCGCTCCAGCAACAGCTGTTTGCCTACCAAATTTAAAGGCGGCCTTTCCGGCCTGCGCAAATTTCTGCTTAAACCCCATTGCAAATTTACTGCCAGCGGCTTTCATCTGGCTGAATTTGCCGGACATTTCGTCGATCGCTCTGAACTTTACGGGAACTACTTGTGGAGTCATTTTATTTTTTCGGTTTTGACGATTCGATTACTTCCAAAGCGTCATTATGCCAGTATTCTAAACCATAAACGTCCGCATCATCAAGATACAGACGTTTGCAGTAATGTGGAGTCCAGTTGTACGTTCTTACACAGCTTTTTATGCAAGCCTCCGTGAACTGATCGGTTATTACGTTTCCCTCCCCGTCTGTTACATGAAAAAAAAGGCAATGGCATCTGCAACGGATCTGTCCGTAGAATCATCCAGGTTACGAATGACATTAATCGGCTGGCGAGTGAGCGCACAAAGCGTAAGAAGCGTCTGTGTGTTTAGGTCGTCCCCTTTCAATCCCCTTCGGTACTGCTCTTTCATCGCGTCATTCATCCGCGGAAGGTAGGTGATTTCAGAAACAGAAACAGATCCGCCCTCTCCAGTAAGTGGAAAAGCAAGCGTGTGCTTCCATTTCATGTCTTCCATCAGAGAAAGTTCACCCGCAACGATAGCATCAACCAAAAGATCAATCATGCCTTTCATTGCTTCGCGCTTTTTCGGCTTCACTTTTTTGTGATCGAGCCAGGTATTTACCTCACTGATAGCCATTTCCATTGGAACTTTTTCTTCCGACTTATTTTGTTCAAGATCAAATTCCATTATCCTACGATTTTAGTAATGATTCCACCAGAAACTTTCAATGTGAAAGTGGCGGCGTTTGTGTCGGGCTGAATGTCACCTACCGGCTTTCCGGTCACACCCCAAACAGTGCCGTTAATGTGGCTGATTGTCCAGTTAGTTTCCTTTGAACTGGCTGCCAGCTGTGAAGCTACGAATGCGTCATTTCTCTCGTTCATGTCATTTGCAACCACCATTTCAAAGAAACCGCGCTGCAAATTTGTCTGATAGATCGGCTGTCCATCTCCGGAAATCATGTTTGCATCATCACCAGTACGGTAACCACCAAGATCCAGGGTATTTCCCTCGTTTGCTTTCGGGTAAAAAACTCCATCTCCCAAATCAGGGTTTGAATATCTTACCTCGAGAATATCACCACCATTTGATGCCATTATTTTTGAAATTTAGTTGTTAAAATTGAATCCTGCTTCCGCCGTAGTGGATGAAATTCGGGCAAATCCGCTTCTTTTGTATCGGAAAAATGTCTCGAAACGATCCGGATTTGTTGTACCGATGTTAACTACAAGTGAATCCTGCATGAATGCTGGTTCGACAATAATGCCGCGAAGCGCTAAATCTGACGCGTAATTGCGTAAGATCTGAATCCACATCATTGGTTTTACAACCTTATCAGCTGTAACAACAGTAGTGTTGCTGGCAATGGCGTGATCGACTACGTTGATAATTTCGAGCAGGTAATATCCGTATCGAACATTGAAATCCTGAACCAAGCTCCGAACGTATCGGAATTGCGGCGGCACCTCGCCGTCCGGGTGATATGTTGTAACGAAGTCGCAAACACGGTATCTTCCTCCGACCAGTTCAACTGTAGAAGAGCCTTTTTTAACGATCGCGTCGCGGTTTACGTAGTTTGACATTACGCCAATAGAAACGGGCGTTGGCATATCAGGGTAGCTCATTCCGGAAATGTCCAGGTGAGGGTTATTCTGAGCCTGAACAGCCTGCAAAAGAGTACAGTTTGCAGCGGCCTCAAAAGGAAGTCCGGCGGATCCTGGTGCGGGGCAGATTACGATTGTAACATTGTCCTGACGTGTATCGGTAATCGTAGATGGATCAGCAAGCGTTGAACCGGTAAAGGCAAAGAACGGCTTCATGATGATCCCCGAGTACCTTCCGGTAGGGTTTGCTGGATCCGGAATACCGTTGAATGCTTCAAGTGCATTCATAATCGAAGTAACGGCCCCGTAAGTATTCAGTACAATTGTATGCCAATTATTTTCGAAAAGCGCAAGTGATGCAGCAATGGATGGCGTACCTGCACCGGCTACTGTTTGAGTAACCGAATAAGTGATACCTGCCGAGTTTCCGTTGGTATCAATTGCAATTGATAAATCCTGTGACGTAAGCCCCGTCCATTTTGCAGTTGCGGTTGTGACAGTTGAAGAAGATGTTCCGATGAAAGGGCTTCCGAGAACGTTGTTAAGCGCATCCTGCATTTTGACAGTAATCCCAGCCGGAACATCACCAACGTTGATTGTAAAGTCGTAAGACACACCGTCCAGTCCATCACGCCCGGCAACGATAAGCGTATGCGTTACGTTTGCTGTGGCTGTACCTACCGGGGCAATCGTGAGCGTCTTCGCAGTTGAAGAACCGGCAGCTGCCTGCGGATAAACAAAGACAGGTATTCCACCGATTCCAGATCCTGAATTTGGGAAAAGGATTCGTGCAGAAAGGTAGATAGGAGATCCAAAACCGTAAAGATTACCAGCCTGTTGAGCCGATGTGATCTGAACCGGAGTTGTTGATAAAGTACCTTGGTTTGCGGTATTGGCCTCTCCGATAATGGCAACCGATTGAGGTAAATTAGGGGTTGAATTTCCGAAATTACCCTTGGTAATTTTGTAACCAACCACTTTCGAAACAAGCTCTAAGCCTACTGCATCTGATGCCATTATGAATTAATTTTTCGTTGCTGCCAAAAGTAGCAGGAAAAATTACCGTCGTTTTTTTTTGGGCATGTTTTGGACATTTTTTCTTAAGAGTGTTGGTCGGTTGGAAAAAATTGGTAGATTTGCTGAGTAGTTCCGCTTCACAAAACGAACTAGAAAATATTATTGACCCTCGTCAATGAAGAATGAAGTGAAGCGCATTCGGATTTGATGGGGGTTTTTTAATTTAAATTTTTACTGGTTTTTAAATAAAATCAGAATTTAACTATGGCAAATGTAAAATTGCTTTTCTTCGGAGCAGAAAACAGCAACACCGAAAATACAAGCCTTGAAGTTTCTGCGGGCGATCTTGGGTTATTAATTGAAGTTAGAGATCTTGACTCCGAGTGGCCAGAGCAATGGATAGTAATAGATAAAGATACAGCTATACGGCTATCAAAAACCATTAAAACTGAAATATCGAAGTTATGAGCGAAGGATTTATTTTACTCCATCGCAAATTACTTGAATGGGGATGGTACAATGACATCAATGTGAAGGTTCTTTTCCTTCACTGTTTACTACGCGCAAACTACTCAAACGCTGTGTGGATGGGGCAAATCGTTGAACGCGGATCATTCATTACTTCTATTGATGGACTATCGAAAGAAACTGGACTTTCAACTAAACAAGTAAGAGTCGCCCTAAGTAAGCTTATAAAAACTGGCGAGGTGGGCAAACAAACGACAAGCTACAACACACTAATAACGGTGATTTCATACGATTCGTATCAGCATAAGGGCAAACAAAGGGCAAACGAGGGGCAAACAAAGGGCAAACAAAGGGCAACAGATAAAGAAGAAAAACAAAATAACAATATACTTTCTACCGCGTTTGATGGTTTTTGGAAATTTTACGACAAAAAAAGCGACAGGAAAAAGTGCTTTGAAAAATGGATGCAAGTTGTAAATATTGACAACATTGATCATGTGAGATCTTCTGTTAAAATTTACGTAGCAGAAACAGCCAACGATAAACAATTTAGAAAAAACCCTCTTACCTGGTTGAATGGGAATTGTTGGCTCGATTATCCGATAGGAGCAAAGGCAGAATTGCCGCGTATTAACGATTCACTCGAGGCAAACTGATATGATCAAGCGACTAAGTGAAGTTAAGATGCAGCTCGATGAGCGCCGAGAAAAAGGGGTTGTTCGTGGTAATTCTGTGGGGTGGGATTGGAATCGTTTTCCTTATACCGTCAAGCTCGGTACAACAACTTTCATTGCCGCCGCCCCTGCTTCTGGTAAAACCGAATGGTGGCTGGAAATACTCATCAATCTTTCATGCCTTTACGGATGGAATCATGTTCTGTACACTCCTGAAACAGGCGATGCCGTTGATATTTTCTCGGAACTTTGCCATAAGTTTGTCGGAAAACCATTCATAAAGGGCGAAAACTCAATGACCGAAATCGAAAGAACCAAGGCAGAATATTTCGTAGACTCTCACTTTTACGTGATCGATCCGATCGATGAGGAAGTAACGATCGAATCCTTTTTTGCAATGGTTGATGAAGTTGAAAAAAAGTATGAAACCACCATCCAAACAACAACAATCGACCCATGGAACGAGCTGACTGAGCGCTACGAAAAAGAGGATTTGGGGAGAGAGGACAAATATCTAAGCCGAATACTTGGACTTGTGCGTAAGAACGCCAGGAAAACAAACCGGCATAACTGCGTGCTGAATCACGTAAGAGATCAGGCTGCTGTTACGAAGGATGGCATAACATACTACCCTGCACCTTCGGCTCGTGACTTTGCCGGTGGCCAAGTATGGTTCCGTAAAGGATTATCGGTGCTTATTCCATGGCGACCACCTGTGGGACTTCAAGGATCGGATGGAAGGCCGTATGAAGAAAATGAACTGCATTTAAGAATCGCAAAGGCAAAACCGAAAGGAACAAGCAAGGTTGGTGTTTATCGTTTTTTCTTGGATGTGACGCGTTATCAGTACTACGTAAAAGATGAAATGACAGACGCTATGATTTATGCCAACAGAGGCGCAGGTAACGTTGTTAAAACAGACCCAACAAATGTTGTTCAAATCCAATTAAATAATTTCAACGGGTTTAAGCAATCTGATTTTGATGAAACCGATTCTTTCATTGTCGATCAAACAAAAGGAAATTACAAGCCTGATCCACATTGTGGATTTTAATAACAGACAGCATGACACAACTTAAAGAACCAACAGGCATATTTTCAGGCAGCATAAAAGATCTAATGGCATGGCGAGAAAAGGCAAAAAACGGAATCCTGAAGTTCAATTACTCGGACATGGAACATATTATGCTGATCCATGATATTACGCTATCTGAATGCCTGAAATTGCTTAGGAAATACCAATCAAAAATACCCGAATCCGACCCCCGTAGATCTGAATTTAACGAGGCTGTAGATGATCTCATTCAGGCTATAATATTCCGAGAAGTATTTCAGCGTGAGCTATCTGTTGCCCGGCAGCGCGCTGCGGATTTGGAACTGAAAATGATAATCCTGAATGATGAGAATAAAAAACTGCGCAAGCAAAACGAGGAATTGATAAAAGGTTTTTAATTAAACAACATTAATTTGTATACAAACAATTATTTGTTATATTTGTACCAACGAAAACAAACGAATTATGAAACAACCAACGAATTTAGAATTGACCCTGTGCGACGGATTGCCGTGGGGATTAAGGATGTGTATGAAGGGCGCAGAGAATATAACTACGGAATTAAACTTCTCAACTTTATCGGTATGGATATCGCTTTGTGAGAAAAGCGGGCTCCCCATCCTGTTCCCGCTGTCCGCGCTAACAAAAGAAATCACTGTCAACGGGGAGACTTTTGTGCCTATCGTGGAGTTAGCCAAATGTTGTGCGGCTTTTGATTTCGGTGAGAAATTTGACTTAGATAGACCGGTAACTTTTAGAGAAAATGGAGTGTTTTACACCTATGATGATGTTCGATACAGTTTTTCCTTTAATGGCTCCGGGTTTATCTATATGATAGACTGGAAAGGAAAAGACACCCGACATGTAAATCAGAATAAAGCATTCGACCTTTTGAATCAATGGCACTTCAACACACGTAACCTGCCAGCAGACCAATTTATTAACGCTCACGAATCTAAAGTTTACTGATATGAAACAACTCATCACAACCCTCCTCATCCTGCTGTCATTTACAGCCAATTCACAATTGGTTTACTGGTGGCCCGTAGGAATTGATCCTATGTGGATCACGCAACCCGCAGCAAGCAACAATACACTATCATGGCAACCTTCAACGAGTCAGGTTAGTTCATCAGGTTTCAACACTGGGACAGGCTTCTGGTATCAGTACAATCACAATCAGATATCCAGATACACCAGCACGCAGATTAACGTGTTCTGCCCTAATTCACCGGTTATGCAGGTTACGATCAGCCTGGATATAAATCTCGAAAACCGCTACGACTGGCTTTATTTCCAGTACAGCACAGACAACGGCGCAACGTGGATTAATCCGGTCGCGAACGGCCCGACGAGCTTAAACGGGATAAACCTTTCTACTTACCAAATCCCGAATACGACTGCCGGGAATAGGAAAGGCTGGACGGGTAACCTTGGTGTGATCGCGCCGAGCTACATGTTGCCTGTTGGAACGTACCGTTTCCGGTTCATATTTGTTACCGATGTATCAGGGAATACTTACGCAGGCCCAGGTGGCACGTACATACACTATGCTGACATAAACAACGTCGAAATATACTGCCCTACCGCGATGCCCGTAGAGGTTTCGAATTGGTCTGTCAGGAACGAATCATGGCAAAACCTACTGATCTGGTCTGCTGAGTCGCAATCCTGCAAGAATTACGTGATTGAGCGTAGTATGGACGGGAAGGTGTGGAGCATGTCGGGGAATATCGATTGTATCGGATTATCTGGTTATGAATCCGCCGACAAAAACTATCAGCGCGGCGCAATAAACTATTACCGGTTATCCTGGGTAGATGAGAACAGCGAGACTACACGGCATCCCGAGATCGTATCGATAGACAATCGCGACGAACAAATGACCGTGATAGACGTGGTTAATACGCTCGGGCAACCTTGTAGTGTTGACGCGCAAGGATTAGTGATCATCCGGTATTCGGATGGGAGTATTGAGAAACGTTATAATTAAGAGATGGAAACAAAGATTAAAGACGCTCTACAAAGAGCCGAGGATATACTTAAGGTTATAGTAGATTTTTCAAAGCAACCAGAAAACCGACCGGGAACAAATAACTTTGATGTGTGCCAAGCAGAAAAAGAACTTGCTCGATTGTTTGTGAAAATGATTAAAGATTGTTCAAAAAAAGAAGTTGATACAGAATCAGACGCGGTGTTATTCTCTTATTGGTTAATGGAAAACTGCGAATTGGAAGAAGATAATGCTTTGTGGTCTTACGATGGAGAGGATTATTCGAACGAGAAGTTATACACAATTTGGTCTAGCATTAATCTGATTAACGAAAAAATAAACCTTGCAAACGAAATCCTGAAAGCTTACATGATTAAGAACTTTCATAAAGAATCGTATCCGTATATTGATTTTGTAGTGGAAGACAGATTTCTATCTGAAATTAAGGCAGATGTAAACGTTTCGATTCCTGAAATGACCGCACAAGATTTATCGGATTATGCTATAGAGCAAATTGAACAATCATCCAGCAAAAGCAGATTAATTGGATTTTAACCAACCGCCTTCGGGCATAAATTGAGAGTATGGAAAAAAGAGAGGAATGGACGGACGCAGAAATATTGTCCGCTGAAGGATATTACCACGGATCAGATCACGAAACAGAATCCGAAAAATGGGAGCATGTTTCTGACATGATGTGTTACACCGACTATCCGAAAAGATCAGCGGTAGCTTACAGGAGCAAACTTAATTCATATTGGAAAACGAAACGTAAGTAATCATGAAACACACAACAATTAACGGCAAATGGCAACCAGCCAACGGGACCTTTGTAAGAGTTCCTAACGAGAAGATCCCGGAAGTCATTCAGATTTTGCGGGATAATGGGGAGGAAGTATGGGGCGGTCAAGATAAGAGACACTTAGGGAATCACAACGTGGTAATAAAAGCAGTTGGTGGATGGTATAGCGATCACTCAGCAAATCTTCCTGCTGCAATGGAACTTCCCGACTTCAAAGCTCTCGTAACCGGATCTCTCCCCGAATCGTGGTGCATTCAGTGTACGGAGGAAAGCGTGAAGCATGAGGCATATGGAAGAATGATTACGTCACTAGAATCAGGCTATCATGGGCTTGAACCCAAGCGTTTCTATGGCACTTCATTTGGGTTCAAGCAATGGAAGTCAATTCCCTTCGGCGAAGTCCTGCAAATCGAAACATGGGCGGCTGTGGAGGAGATGAAAAATACCGAACCTCCATATATGGATGATCCTTTGGAAATTCTAAGAAAAGGAAAAACCCACTCGGCAACATTGAGCGAAGTCACCAAAGTTTTGGAAGTGATCAGTTCACTTTCAGTAAGTGAGTACTTAAGTGTGTGTTCTGACGACCAGCTAATCACCGAGGCCAAACAACGCGGGTACACAATCAGCAAAATTTATTGAGATATGAGACAAAAATTCGAATGGCAGGGTGACCCTGTCAAAACTACGTTTGGATATGTAGCGGTTCGAGAGGTTTTAGATAAGCCGCTGTACTGGTTTAATTACGAAGTGTTAAACAAAATGGAAACCGGAGATCATTGCAGCGTAGGCGGTAAAGCTTACATTGCTGCAATTGAAGTAAGCACTTCAACCGGATATAAATTCTACATAGCTAATCATTTCGGTATAGGCGTTAACAAGCTATCAAAAGGCGGCTGGCCTAATTCGGCTCACTTCTCTTTTGATACCGGGCTTATTAAATTCCTGCCGGACGATAAGGTTCAGCGTGGATTGAATGGTCAGTTCGACGAAGAGGGTTATGCAAATCGTGAATCAAAAAGACGTATTTGGCAGAAAGAAACATACCCTTTTGAATTTGAACAAATGGAATCTCTTCGCAGAGGTTTCGAAAAAAAATGTAAACCATGAAACACAGCGAAGAAACAATTAAGGCGGCGGAGAAACATGCGCTATATAAATCTCCTATTATATGCGAACGACAGGCTAACGAATCTTTCCTTGCCGGGTACGATCACAGGCAGAAGGAGGTTGATGATTTAGTTGAGGCAATTAATTATGCCGTTGGACTCGATGCTATAGGTGGAAAACAATTAAGTCCTGTAGCAAAGAAATGGTTCCTTGAACTAACACAAAAACATACGAAACCATGACAATAAGAGAAAAAGCAAAACGCATAGAAGAACTCGAGAAAAATCTGAACGATATTGTACGAGTTATCGAGGTCATCGATCCAGTTATGAACGATACTACGGCGAACGACTTCAAGCAAGGGGGCATGGACATGGTGAGAATACCGACTTTTAAATCATGGCTTAAACAAGTCAAAGGAAAGTTTTCGCTGGCAGTACAAAGACAGCCCGCACATCATTACAAGGAAATGACTTTAGAACTAAGCGACGACATCATTGACTCGTTATCGAAAGATCTATGCAAGAAACGTGACTGGTATCGAAGCAAGATAAAGGAAATAGAGGAAGGTAATTAAACAGCAATAAAATGAAAAGAAAATCACCGGCCGAGCAGCGAGCCGCAGAAAATTTAACCAACGTATGCGTTATTATCACCGCAATAATGTTAATCGGGTTCGCCCTTAAAAATTGTACAGCATGACAACAGAAAAACTAAAAAATGGCGACTACTTCGATGGTGGTACGGAAGAGCAGTATCGGGAGTTGTTGGTAATAAAGCCGTTTTATGCCTTCTCTTTTAATTTATGTGATCACGGTTTGGTAGCGTTTCAGTCAGATAAATTACCAGAACTTCAATTAGTGTTCAGAGAACCTACGGATGAAAATTTTGAAGGGCTGGTTCCCCACGCCTTCGAAGAGTTCAAACAGAAATGCATTAACACTTTTGGAAATGGAGAATAATAGAGAGAATAAAGCGCGGTTCATGGCGTTGTACTTTGGGCAGAGAATCATGAATTGGCATCAATGGGACGAGGATGCCGTAAGAAGTTTAGTTGACTTTAAAGTCCCTATGAGAACTAATAAAGGCATAGATGACGGCTGGCATGTAGAACTACGCTCACTCTCGTTAATCACGGATGAGGAAGCTATTGATGTTGCGGAGATTGAGGGGTATAATGATTACGTAAACATTACAAGAAGTTCCGATGGTAAGCTATACTTATCTCCATGGAGAGCAGAAGGTGAATATTGGCAAATACCCTTTTTTATTATTAACACCAAAGAATACTTCATGGAATGGGATAATAGAGAGGAATACGAAGAAAACAGAACCTTAGGTGTTGGTGTGTCGGCCTACGACTACCTCAGATCACGTGGATTTGCCCTGCCTTATTTAGGGTTAACAGTCGAACAACAAGTTGCATACGGGTGGGTCAACTTGATAATAATCTAGCCCTTATTCGCATCCAGCAGAATAGCAACGAAATCCGACCAAACCCCGTTCTTAACCTTCATAGCCTGGAACAATTGCTCAACCATAATATCCCGCGCAGCCATAGCGTAAATTCGACAGTCGTACAAGTGATTTTGCAGGTGCGACTGTTTTTTCTTCCAGATGAACCGGTTATCATTCCCGATAATTTTGTGCTCCGCTTCGAAGTGAATGAAGTAATTATGTAGCAGGTATTTACCATCGGACGGCGTTGGAAAGTTCATAAACCCGGAAGGCTGAATTTTATGAATCCGCGGATCCCAAGTTTGGTTCATGTAGGTAGATAGAACATCTTTTATCTGGTTTACCTGCAAAATCCACAGCTTCCCGCGTTCTAATGCCGGTTTAAATGACCGGTGATCAGCATCGATATGAAGGCCGGAACCGGCTTCTTTTGCTCCCTTTACCCCGAAAACGTTGTTATTTGTGCTATCAAGGTAGGGGTAAGCATACGATGTTGCCAGGTAACCACTGTCAAGGCATCCCGCAAATATGACCATTCGCCGGCCGGTGTCGGTAACAAGCTTTGTTTCCATGATCCGATCCAGCTCATCCCACACATTATACTCGCCCCCGCGGCGATAAGTCCACGGCCTGCGGTCTACTTTATAGGAAAGCTGGTTTTCCTTCGGAATAAACGTTCCTATGCTTCCATGATCGATAGAATAGCTTGCGCCAGCTTCCGACCAACCTACAATTTCGTAATCAAGGCGCGCATCGTCTTCCGTTCCGTTCATGTCGGACCCCAGGGTAATGAATACTATTTTACCGTTACCGTCCTGAATAGAAAGTTTCTCCGGGATGGTTCCGACCTCATACGTCCTGATATTCATTTGCAGGCTTTCTGCTGATATGCTTTCCCCTTGCGGCTCATAACACTCACCAAGGCACTGATTAACGAACGTCTGGTGCTTTTTTTCGTCTCGCTTTCCGCCCGGCGGGTTCGCTTCAAGGTAATCCTTTACGTAATCCGTCCATCCCTGCATGTAAATTGGCGCATACAGCGCGGATAAATGGTAGCTCACATACTCCGGATCGGTGTGATCGGGTGCTGTTGGCCGGTAATGTCCGGATAAAATCATTTCAGTTTTGTTCCGATCATCGAAAAAACCGCCGCATTCCTGGCAGATGTAACCGACGGATCCCGGAATAAGCTTCAATTTCTCATCTACCTGCCAGGTTATTCCGGCTTTTTCACCCGGCTGACACTTGCTGTCAACTTCCCACTCCCACACAATATGCTCGCCGCAGCACGGGCACGGTACATGCCACTTGCGCTGGTCGCCTTTCAGGTATGCTGGTTCGATGTTCGATGTTTCCAGTCTCTCCGGGCTGGAAATCAAATACAGCTTCATCTTTTTGATGTAAGCCTTGAATCTGGCACGGATCATCGAAAGCGTATCTCCGGACTCCTTTGTGTCGGACTTCATTGCCTCGTAGTCATCAATAAATCCGTACCTCATCGAAATATTCCGCAGGTATTTGTGGTTCGCAATACCAAATTTCAGCTCACCCCCGGAAAATTCTTTCTTCGCATTGGTATCTCCGGACTTCGTTTTGCGCGAACGATTCGCAGCTGCACGTATAATGTTCCGCTGCCGGATGCCGCTGTTGTCAATCATTACGTCAACCTTCTTTACGGCATCCTCAACAAGGGACTCATGCCCCACAAGGAACAGGATATTACCGGGGTTTTCGCACATGATCCAGCCGATGCCGTTCTCCAGAACAGAAGTTGAAAACCCCAGCTGAGATCCTTTTTTGATTGCGATGATTCGCGCGGGGTGATCGGGAGCAAGGCAATCGAGAATCTCCCGGGTGTAAGGCGAGTTGTCAAACCGGAACATTCCTTCCATGGTGGATACATCCGAAGTCATAAACCGATTCTGCTCCGCCCACTCTGATGGCAGTATGTTGCTGATGCGCGACTCTGCCGCGTAAAAAATATCGTCGATTACGTCTTTAATATCACTCATGATATTTTATTCTTTTTTTTCTGCAAACAAAAGACATGATCAGATCGTATGTATCTCGTTTAATCTGACCCTTCAATTTAGAGAATGTTTTATTAAGCCTCCAAAACTGGAATCCTGATGTTTTTGATATTGATACAATTTCCTCATAAGCTAAGTATTTACTTTCATCAAATGAAGGAAATAACACCTCATCGTAGTACATTCTAATCAGTTCATCTTCCTCAGAAGATATTTTTTTATTCTTCATCACCCTGTTCTAATTGCTCATGTTGTGAGGTTCCGATAGCGTTTTTAAGCTGCGCCTTAGCGTCATTCACTGACTTACTGTGCAGCGCGTTCAGCCCGCCAACAAGTTTACCGGTAAAAGTAACGCGTTCCAGCTCTGAAATGCCGTGCTGATGGCAGATATCGACCACCGTTTGTTCCGAAAATGATTTGTAATTACGTAGGAATGACTTGGAAAGCTGTGAGATGATCTCCTTTACCAGGGCGATCGGGATGTTGTCACCCTTCATTACCGCAAGACGTTCCAGCGCGATCTCTGTATCAACCTCCTTTTTCCGCAGCTCGGCCTCAGTCTTCTTAATGTCGAGGTCGAATTTATTGATCGTTGATTTCTCCGCGGCCTTCTTTACCTTTGGTGAAATCTTTACGCCAGCCGTAGCCAGTAGTGTTGGAGCGTCAGGTGTCACGACCTTTTCGGCAGACTTCACCGCTTTTTCCCTTCGGTTCTTCACCCAGTACGCGTTCTCCGGTCGCGTATCGTCGATCGTCTTGCCGTCAGGCTCCAAAACAATGTTCCCGCGCTTAATGTACGTGGCTAAATTACCCTTTGCCAAGCCGTGAAGCCTCTCAAACTCCGGTCTACTGAACCTCGCCACTCTCGAAAAGTCTTGTTAGGTGACGACGAGCACGGCGATTAGGGGCCGAGTTGATGGTTTCAGTCTTGAATTTTTCGTATTTCTCCGGCGATCGCAGGTATTCATTGGTAATGTCTACCTCCGGCTGACGGTTCAGCCAGTGCCACATATACGAAAACCCGAGAAACAGGATCACTCCAAAATAAAACGATTCGAAATAACTGAAAATTGCGGCTCCTGCGTAAAGCAATTGGAGGCAATAACACCCCCATCTGATTAGCTGCCGATACTGTTGAATTTTTTGTGAACCCATTGATTTTACTACGTAAGCAAGCGTTTGTGACCCTGTAAATATACGAAAAAGGTCACAGGCGGGGTCACAACGGTTTGAAAAAGTTGACAGATTTAAAAAACCGGGGCTTCGCATCCTT